>OGLR01000431.1_pt1 | contig 20177 bp, 18 predicted proteins | sample 1572931 | NCBI WGS metagenome assembly OGLR01 (sample SAMEA2581997, study PRJEB24529) | metagenome | biome: Human gut stool | place: China | collected 2011 | reverse complement strand
AGACTTTGCGTTCTCCCTTTTTGATGGAAACCTCGATGATTTTCAATATGGGATATCATTCTTATGAAGTCACCCTTTGCTGTGCGGACTGTAGAACGGTTGTATGCGTTGTATGCATAGCCGAGGTGAGAGTCTGTCTGCAGCTGGCGCAAGTCGGCAATAGCAGGAATGTCAGTGTGGAGTTCGTCGCCAGAGTTAACCCAACGGTTTACAAACTCCTTAGGCATAGCGGTGAGGTCGGAATAAGAAGAGGCGAATGACGGGTCGAGACGAACCACGTTACCGAAAGAGTATGTGATGAACACATTGAGGTGCCAGTTCTTATAGTCGAACATGTTACCGAATGAACCTGTGACAGTAGGATCTGTAGGGCCTTCGTAAACGAGGTGATCAGTTACGTAAGACTGGAAGTCGATGTCGCTTGTTACAACGTTACCATCCTCATTGATGAATGTAGGAATACCGTTCTTGTCCAATCCCTGGAAATCGAGAGAGAAGAGTGCGCGGTAAGGATAGCCTTCCATTGTAAAACCGTTACCTGCAACAAGGTCGATTACACGGTTGTGTGCGTCAAGCTTTGTCACCTCACTCTTAGTATGTGAGAAGATGAAGTCGGTGTTCCACTTGAAATCCTTTGTCACGATGTTCTTTGTACTGATTGTAAGCTCCTCACCTCTTGACTTCATGTTAGCCACGTTTGCGTAGTTAAGAATAGAACCGTTGGCAGCGTCGCCACGAACCGGACCTATTAGATCGTAGTTGTTACGCTTGTACCAGTCGAAAGAAACACCGATACGGTTATTGAGGAAACCGAGGTCAACACCAATGTTGAGCTCGTGCTTCTTCTCGTATGTCAAATCAGGATTAGCGAAGTCATAAATCTGCAATCCAGACTCCTTGTCGCCTGTGAATGGACGCCATGGATTATAAGCCTGGATGATAACCTGAGAGTTGGTAACGGCAGGCTTATCACCGGTAAGCGAATAAGATGCCTTTAGCGTTGCATGCGAGAGTACATTCTGCTTGTTGAACCAAGACTCCTCGTGGGCATTCCAAGCTCCAGATACGTTCCATGTAGGCAACCAACGTGCCGAGCGGCTCTTACCCAGACGGTTACTACCCTCGTAACGCATTGTTCCGTTTATTGTATAGCGTCCCTTGTAAGAATATGTTGCAGTTCCGAAGAATGACGCCTCACGGCTGTAGCCGTTGTTCAGAGAATAGTACATAGAGTTCTCCTCGCTTGCCTGCTTAAAGTAAGCATAGTCGTAGCTTCCAAGCATACCCATATCGTACTGCATACCAACGCCGTTGAAGAATGAGCGGCTACGGTCGGTATTATTTACTTCCATACCACCATAGAGGTTCAAGATATGGATATCGTTGTAAACATCGTTATAGCTTGCTGTGGCGCGGAAGTCCCAGCTGTTCATCTTATACTTTGTCTCACGGTAGAAGCCACCTTTAGGAAGAACGGTCTCAGGCAGAGAGTTGGCATAGTCAGGGTCGGTGTAGAGCCAAGGGTTTTTGTCACGTATAGTGGCATCGTCCATAGCGCGGAACGCCTGAGCCTGGTTAGACTTCTCTGTGATGCGGTGAGCCTGTGTTGTAGTAGAGAACTTATAAGCAGCGATAGCAGAAAGCTCAACTTTCTGAATCGGTTTGTACTTAAGCTCGGCCTGGAACTTAAGGTCTACAACGTCAAGATCCATATAGTTGTTGTCAAGCTCGTTAAAAATATTGAACGGAGCATAGTTTCGCAGATAGTACTCATCTGGATCAAGAGTACGTGACGAGTTGATGGCGTACGAATACGGGTTGATATCAAAGTCACGGGAAACGGCACCTGACACAACGTCAGTCTGCTGGTTAGCTGTACCTGGAGCCTGCTGCTTACGATAGCTTGCATTACCGATAAGGTTAACGCTCACCTTCTTGTTGAGATTGTAGAGTGCGTTGATATTAGAAGTGTAACGCTGTACGCGGCTCTTCTTTGACCATCCCGGATCGTCCATAAAACTGAACGAGGCATAGTACTGCGCCTTCTCTGTACCAGAGCTCATGCTGATAGAGTGGTTCATAGAGATTGCGTTAGAAAAGAGTCTGTCGAACCAGTCGGTGTTCTGATACTCAGCAACCTGAAGATACTGATCCATAGCCTCTTGAGTGTTTGGAAGCGCAAAACCGCCAAGCACAGGATTGTAGTCGTTCATAAGGTGATACATCTTTCCGAACACGCCACTGTCTGAGGCACGGTAAGAGTTCATGAACGAGAAGAAGCCATTGTTGTACATTTCTTTATATACAGACATCTGCTCCTGCGAGTTCATAATGTTGAACTGAGAGTAGCTTGGTTTCAAGCGCATTGTGTACTCACCTGTATAGCTGATCTTAGAAGCGCCCGCACGTCCTTTCTTTGTTGTGACAACAATCACACCAGACATGGCACGCGCACCATAGATAGATGTTGCAGAACCGTCCTTCAAAATCTGGAAGCTTTCGATATCATCGGCGTTAAGACCGGCAATGGCACTTGAAATCAAAGTTGCGGCATCACCAGAAGAAAGAGCATCGGCATCGACCTCTGTAACATCTTCCATGATAACGCCATCGACAACCCACAAAGGCTTAGACGAGCCATAGATAGAAGTAGCACCACGGACACGAATCTTCGGGGCTGTACCAAATGTACCGGAAACGTTCTGCACACTAACACCGGCGGCACGTCCCTCAAGTGAGCGGCTGACATCGGCAACACCATCAAGTTTGGCCTTTGCCGCATCCACTTTGGTTGCAGAACCTGTAAACAGACGCTTGTCCATCTTCTGCATACCAGTAACGACAACCTCGTCTATAGTCTTAGAGTCGGGCTGAAGTTTCACAGTCATGTTGTGTGATGCCTTTACCTTCTGCGAGATCATACCAATATAGCTTATTTCAAGCATAGGATTGGTACGGCTTGTAGAAAGCGAGAACTTACCATCAATGTCTGTAACGGTTCCGACCTTGGTACCCTGTATCATGACAGAAGCGCCGATAACGGGTTCGCCGTCTTCTGCAGACACTACAGTACCAGAGATTTTGTTTTGGGCAAACGCCATTCCTACGAAAAGGAACAAGCTTGCCAAAATCACGCTTAGTCTTTTCTCCATAAATACTTTATAATGTTTATTTTAATATTTTTTTAAATGTCCTATTGAACAGATTAAAGCTTCCAAACCTTTTAAATATACAAAATAGCTATTGTTTTCAGGTGCAAAGTTATACTATTTTTATCAAATAAACAAGGAATAAAGGTTAAAAGTGCCATTTTGTTTGCAAAACAGTGGCAAGAATAACAATTCACCATATCAAATTGCATAAAAATTGTAAATTCACACCAATAAAGGGGCAGATGAGATGCGTCTTGAAAATAACACTATTTATAAAAATTGTCATAAACCAAGGATAATTTCCGATGACACAAGCTATAAAAAAGTAGTTTTTTATGCCGCAGGAAATATGCTTTAAGATTGCGGCCGTTATACATAGCGGCCCTACAAAGCCGATTTCATCTCCTTTATTGCTTTGCGGAGATAATCCTTGAAACCATCGTCTTCTACGATGTCGATATCGGAGAATAAACCTAAGACGAAACGGCCTATGCCTAAAAAGCTGGCGACCTCGGTGTCGAATATCCAGTGCTCATCGTCTTCCTTACGGAAATATTTCTCCGACTGCGGATATTCCTCCAACATGATATTATGCGACAGAATACCCATTCGGAGAACCACACGGAAACGGCTCTCGCCAGAAAACAAGAACATATCTGTAAACAGCTGTTTGTGCCGGTCCTCAAATCCCCAGTCTGTATCGGTGATTTCCACGCTTCCCATTCTCGACAGCTTAAACGTTTTGTTTGTCTTGCTGCTAAGCTCATAACAGCGCACATCAGCCTGCTCGTTTAGAAACATGAACGGCTCGACAACTCTTGTGGAGACTGTCTTGCTGTGTGGCGATGAATAGTCTTTTATCAGCACTATCTTCTTCTGCTCTATGGCTTTATTCAGGACTTCTGCATTTCGTGATATTTTTAGCCGTGTCTCGTCGTCAACAAAGCTGTCGAGACCATAATAGCGCTCAAGTTTCCGCTTTATGTTGTAGTGCATGGCATCTTTCCCGCCAACTCCAGCCAACAGGCTGAACAGATAACTGACTTCCTGACGTGTAAAGTCTACAGAGCGCGCGACATTCTGAAAAAACGGAGAATGCGGACCGATATAATATTTGCCGCCCTTGGTACGTACCAGCTCAAAGCCGTAGTCACGGAGAAACTGAAGATAATAATAAAGATTACGGCGGGTTGTGCCCAACACCTGGCACAGCTCATCGGCAGAATGACTGTCGCCATCTATAAGCAGGGACAGCAAATCTAATTCCTTGGCATACTGCGAATGACTCATTCTCCAAAATCAAAAGTTAACTGCCCTGTACCAAGCAGATTGTACGATTTGCGGTGATATGGGCTAATACCATGGAGCCTTATTCCCTCACGATGCGCTTTTGTGGGATAGCCCTTATTTTTCTTCCAATCGTAATAAGGATATTCCTCTGCCAATGCGTCCATATAGTCGTCACGATAGGTCTTGGCAAGAATGCTTGCCGCCGCTATAGCCTGATATTTTCCGTCGCCTTTCACGATTGTGGAGTATGGCAAATTCTGGTATGGCACAAAACGGTTGCCGTCTACGATTATCGCCTCGGGGCGCACCTTCAATAAATCCAAAGCCCTGTGCATAGCCAAAAAACTCGCACGCAAAATATTAATCTTGTCTATTTCCTCAGCTGTGACAATGCCAACAGCCCATGCCACGGCATCACGCTCAATTTCCGTGCGCAATTGTTTGCGCCTGGCATCCGTGAGTTTTTTTGAATCGTTGAGTGCAGGATTATTATATCCATCGGGCAATATGACAGCCGCCGCATATACACTCCCGGCAAGGCAACCACGGCCGGCCTCATCGCAGCCTGCCTCTATCTTTCCGTCAAAATAATGGTTCTGCAACATAATATTAAACAATTTTTAACCATATTCCAATATTTGTGAAGTTTGTCTTCTCTCGATACTCTTAACTTTGCACCCAGATAAGAACATTAAAACCTACAACAATATGGAAAAGAACATTGAAATAACCGCAAGCAACAACACAACCGCAGTATTTGAAAACGTAATGAACGCTATCAAAGCACCTTTCAACTTTATGCGAAATTATTATTCGGGTATAATAGGCCAGGAAATCAGTGCCAAGCAGACATGGCTTATCACAGAGGTTCAGATTGCCTTCGTATTCGCCGTATTTCCAGTAGAGGCGCCTTTCGTGCTCAGAATTCTTTCCGTACTATGGCTTATCTCCTCACTGCTGAGGACAAAATCAAGCTTTGAATAACAAGAGCCGGTAGATTGCTCAGAACATCTGGTAGACTCTGCGTATTCCGGCAACGAGCATATCGACCTCCTCTTTTGTATTGTATAACGCAAAACTTGCCCTAACCGTACCGGCTATGCCCAAACGTGTCATCAGCGGCTGTGCGCAATGGTGCCCCGTACGCACGGCTATACCCAAACGGTCGAGAAGAGTTCCCATGTCGAGATGATGAATATCGCCGACAAGAAAACTGATTACAGCATCCTTATGACGTGAGTTGCCGAATATGCGCATACCAGGAATTTCACTCATCTGTTCCATTGCGTATCGGGTCAGTTCCTGCTCGTGCGCATAGATATTGCCGATGCCAAGCTCTGACACGTAATCAAGAGCTTTTGCCAGTCCGTGGGTTGCGACATAGTCGGGGGTACCCGCCTCAAACTTGAAAGGAAGTTTCCCGAAAGTGGTTTTCTCAAAACTTACGCTCTCTATCATCTCGCCTCCACCCTGATACGGCGGCATCTGGTCGAGCCACTTTTCTTTTCCGTAAAGAACGCCTACTCCTGTAGGTCCATAGACCTTATGACCACTGAAGGCAAAAAAGTCGCAATCCATATCCTGCACATCAACCTTTATATGAGGGGCACTCTGTGCGCCGTCAACCATTACCGGTACTCCATAGCCATGTGCAATGCGTACCATTTCCCTCACCGGATTTACCGTTCCCAAAACGTTGCTCACCTGTGTGACGCTGACAATCTTGGTTTTTTCGCTGAACAGCCGTTCGTATTCCTCCATTATGATGTCGCCATCACCGGTCATAGGGATAACACGCAGGACGATACCTTTTTTGGCTGCCTGCAGTTGCCATGGCACAATGTTCGAATGGTGCTCCATGACGGACACTATAACCTCATCGCCCTCCGACAAGAACCTGTCACAAAACGAGCTTGCAACGAGATTCAGGCTCTCGGTAGTTCCACGGGTAAATATAACTTCCTCTGCCTTAGGGGCATTGATAAATTTGCGGACCGTCTCACGCGCCGCCTCATGCAAATCGGTTGCCTGCTGTGAGAGGTAATGAACGCCGCGGTGTACGTTGGCATTCACGTTAAGATACTCGTCACGCATGGCATCGAGCACACACAACGGTTTTTGTGTGGTGGCACCGTTGTCAAGGTAAACCAACGGCTTGCCATAGACCTGACGGGACAGTATCGGAAAATCCTCACGTATTTTATTTATATCGTACATATTATTCAAGTTTATTATCTGCACAATTTGCAACCCTCGCATTTGCTCAACTCGCCACGGAATCGTTTCTCTACAAGATAGCGCAGACGCTCTTTCAGCGGCTCAAGCTGTATCTTGTCTATAACCTCGTTGACAAAAGCAAACTCAAGCAACAGCCGTGCCTCTTTCTCGCTAATTCCACGCTGACGCATATAGAACATTGCGGCATCGTTGAGCTGGCCCACCGTTGAGCCATGTGAGCATTTCACGTCATCGGCATAAATCTCCAACATCGGCTGGGTGTACATACGAGCCTGTTTGGTGGTGCAGAGATTTTGGTTTATCTCGTTTGATGTCGTTTTCTGCGCATCTTTACGAACCAGAATTTTCCCGGCAAAAGCTCCTAAGGAGTTATCTCCAAGCACGTATTTATAGAGCTGATGCGAGCTGCAATACCCTACCTGATGGTCAATGAGCGTATTGTTGTCTACATGCTGGCTTTTGTCGGCAATGACACAGCCATTTGCAAAACACTCTGCGCCCTCACCCTTGAGAACGAGGTCGAGACGGTTGCGGGTGGTTCCGTTATGGAGCGTGATGACGTTGTGGCTCACAACGCTGTTTGCATGTTGCTCTATATAGACATTGCTTACACGGGTGCTCTTATAGTGGGTTTCCTCAAGGCAATAAAGCTCAAGATGCGCATTCTCGCCGACGAAAGCCTCAATGACCTGTGTGGCAAGAAAATTATGGTCATCGGCAGCATGGTCGCAAAACAACAATTTTGCCTCTGCGCCCTGCTCCAAGACTATGAGAACACGGCGGTTGACCATCAGGGCGACATCGGAGCGCAATATGTTGATAACCTGAACGGCCTTATCCACACACACATCCTTTGGCACATATACCAACAGCCCATCCTGTGCGAGCATGGTGTTGAGGGCTGTAACGCCATCGTCGGCAGTGTTGGCAATTCGGGCATAATATCTGCCCACCAACTCAGGATTTTCAGCAGCAACCTTAGAAAGCGAGTCTACGATGACACCCTCTGGCAGATGGCTTTTCGGCAAAGCCTTGTCGTAAAAACAATCGTTGACGACAAAATAGAGCGATGTGCTGAGATTTGGCACATCACACTTGAAGGCATCATACGGATTTACTGGTATCTCGAGACGGTTAAGGTTCAGGCCATAGTCGGGCTCGAAGAGTTTCTGCATATCGGTATATTTGTACCGCTCCACTTTTCTGGAAGGGAAACCGATACGGCAGAAATCATCGAAAGCCTTGTCACGCACACCGTTCATTGCCTGCGGAGCATGAGCCTTTATCATTCCCTCACACTGGCGGTAAAGGTCTGTATATTGTTTCTCGCTATTCATTGACCTCAGCTTTTATCCAGTCATAACCTCTCTTCTCTATTTCCTTGGCAAGCTCAGGACCTGCGGTTTTCACTATGCGCCCCTTATACAATACATGCACCACGTCGGGCTTTATCATATCGAGCAGCCGCTCATAGTGGGTGATGACGATGGTCGAGGTCTCGGCGGTGTGCATACGGTTTACGCCATCGGCAACAATCCGCATTGCGTCGACATCGAGCCCCGAGTCAGTCTCATCGAGTATCGAGAGCTTCGGCTCCAGCATAGCCATCTGGAAAATCTCGTTGCGTTTCTTCTCACCTCCGCTGAAACCCTCGTTTACAGATCGTCGGGCAAGCTTTCCGTCAAGACCTACGAGTTTTTGTTTCTCACGCATCAGCTTTATGAAATCTGAGGCATTCAGAGGCTCCAATCCCTCGTATTTACGTTTCTCGTTGATGGCCGCCTTCATGAAGTTCGTCATTGAGACTCCGGGAATTTCCACCGGATATTGGAACGACAGGAAAAGTCCCTCGTGTGCCCTGTCCTCGGGTTTCATCTGCAACAGGTCTTTGCCGTTGAAAATTGCCTCGCCCTCTGTCACGGTGTAAAGCGGATTGCCTGTAAGCACAGCTGACAGCGTTGACTTTCCCGAGCCGTTAGGCCCCATTATGGCATGCACTTCTCCGTCTTTTATCGTGAGGTCTATGCCACGTAATATTTCCTTGTCTGCGATTGTCGCATGAAGATTTTTTACTTCTAACATAATCTAAATAATATTTCATTATGATGTAAACAATGAACGCCTGTGCCCTTTCAGGGCGCATCAATTGCTATTTTGCCATTTATTTCTCCACCAAACATATCAATCCCTAAACACATATTCCTCGTTATATTCAATACCATAGATCTTCAAAAAATCAATATATTCTTCTCTGAATGTCCGTTTCGTATGATGTTCACGCTGATTCTTAACATATTGCAATGTCTTGGCTACTATAGACTGGCTCACAGAAAATGCACCATAGCCACTTTGCCACTCGAACATGCAGTAATAAGAATCAAGGGATTTGATCCATTTGCTGCTTTTACGCTTTACCTCCTCCGCAACATGCGACAAACTCACATTCTTGGACAGCTGAAAAAGAATGTGAACATGATCGCCAACGCCCCCAACCTGTATCACATTGCATTCATTTACATTTATCAGTTGACCGATATATGAATGTATGCGTTCCAAATCCATTTCACGAATTACCGGGCTTGTTGTTTTAATGTGGAATATCAGGTGAATGTATATTTTGCTTAATGATTGTGCCATGATTATTTTTACGCCTGTGCCCTTTCAGGGCGCATGGATTGATTATGTTTTCTACCCCAGGGCGTTGCCCTGGGCTAAGCGCCGTTTGCCCTTTCAGGGCGCATTGCTTGCGCATTTCCCGTTTATTCACAAATAACATAAATGCCCAACATGCGATCAGCCCAGGGCAACGCCCTGGGTACGCAATGCATGCGTGAGGAATGCGCCCTGAAAGGGCATAGGCATAACAGCCATTGATAATTTACGCCATTTGCCCTTTCAGGGCGCATCAATTGAGCATAAGCCTTTATTGTCTTTTATTTTCAACATTTGTGAAACTGTTATTTTTATCACATTATCCCACCGTGCCCTCCAATGACACGTTGAGAAGTTTCTGAGCCTCAACAGCAAACTCCATTGGCAGTTTGTTCAGAACGTCCTTGGCATATCCGTTTACTATCAGCCCCACAGCCTGCTCTGTCGGAATGCCGCGCTGGTTGCAATAGAAGAGCTGGTCCTCGCTGATTTTCGATGTCGTAGCCTCATGCTCAAACACGGCGGTGTCGTTGTGGGCATCCATATACGGGAAAGTATGCGCACCGCATTCACTGCCGAGCAACAGCGAGTCGCACGAGCTGTAGTTGCGGGCATTGTCGGCATTAGCCGTTGCCCTTACGAGTCCACGGTACGAGTTCTGGCTGTGACCTGCCGAGATACCTTTCGAAATTATGGTGCTACGGGTATTTTTGCCCATGTGTATCATTTTTGTGCCTGTATCGGCCTCCTGATAATGGTTCGTTACGGCTACGGAATAGAACTCAGCCACAGAATTGTCGCCACGGAGCACACACGACGGATATTTCCATGTTATGGCAGAGCCTGTCTCGACCTGCGTCCACGACAGTTTTGAGTTTACGCCTCTCAGATCGCCACGCTTTGTGACAAGGTTATAAACACCGCCCTTTCCGTTCTCGTCGCCCGGATACCAGTTCTGAACGGTTGAGTATTTCACCTCGGCATTGTCGTTGACAATAATCTCCACGATGGCGGCATGCAACTGGTTCTCATCACGCATTGGCGCCGTACAGCCCTCAAGGTAGCTGACGTATGAGCTGTCGTCGGCAACTATCAGTGTGCGCTCAAACTGTCCGGTATTGCGCGCGTTTATTCTGAAATAGCTGCTCAGCTCCATCGGGCAGCGCACACCTTTCGGAATATATACGAAAGAGCCGTCGCTAAACACGGCGGAGTTCAATGCGGCATAGAAATTGTCACGGTAAGGGACAACGGTGCCAAGATATTGGCGTACGAGGCCGGGATGCTCTTTTATGGCCTCGCCAATGCTGCAGAAAATAATTCCTTTCTCACGCAGCTGTTCCTTGAAAGTGGTTTTTACCGACACGGAGTCCATAATGGCATCTACGGCTACGCCACTCAACACAAGGCGCTCCTCAAGTGGAATGCCGAGTTTGTCGAATGTCTTCTCCAGTTCCGGGTCTATCTCTTTGTTTGCCGGCTTTTTTGCCATCGGGTCGGCATAGTATGAAATTGCCTGATAGTCAATCTCAGGCAGGTGAACGTGTGCCCACGACGGCTGCTTCAGGGTTTTCCAATAGTTGAACGCCTTCAGACGGAACTCGAGCATCCACCCGGGTTCGCCTTTCTTCTGAGAAATCAGGCGGACAACATCCTCGTTGAGTCCCCTCTCGATTATTTCAGTATGAACGTCAGTGGTGAAGCCAAACTCGTACTTCTGCTCGGCTACCTTTCTGACGTACTCATTTTGAATATTTCCTTTGTTCTCTTCCATTTTCGTCGTTTCGCCATGCCACAGAGTGTAACACGACATTCAGCCTGCAAAATTACGAAATTCGATGCTTAAAAGCAAGTATTTAAGAATATTTCTTGTTTCGCCCGTTACAATGCAGGGGTGTCACGTGTAACGGCCGCATTCAAAAAACGCAAGCAGGGCGTGCTGCTTGCGTTTTTTGAATGCGTTTCTGAATGCGTTTTTTGCTTGCGGCCGCTATACATAGCGGCCCTACAGATTACACAAACCGGAGCTAATACCTAATCGGTATTGCTCCAGTCTGTTCGTTATCGACATCCGCATGTTGAATAATGTCAACCATCAGTGCGGACTATGCCGCTATTTATTCTTAGTCTTCCCACACACTGTAATGTCCCTTAGACATAGCGTCACCATCTGCATAACCGTTGTTCAGGTTTCCACTACCATTACTGCCGTTTGTTATTACACCGCCATTTGACGCAGCCATAATCTGTTCTGTCTCAACTTTCATCACGTTTACGGCTGGCTTTATATATTGCTTTTTCATTTTTGTCTTGTTTTTATGATTTGTTATTTGTATTTGTTTTCTTGTCGTTTACTTAACAACAACTTTTTTACCATTATGGATGTAGACACCCTTAACAGGACTCTCCACACGTACACCGCTCAGGGTATAGAAAGCACCGTCGTTCTTGGCAGGAGCAGCAACCTCACTGATGCCGGTTGTGTCGCCGAATACCATCTTCAAGCCCTTGGCAGCAGCCTCTGCCGGAACTTTCAGATAAGCCTTGCCTGCAGCAATGTTTGTGTTGTTAGCTCTGAAGAAACCAACAACGCCATCTTTCTTAGAAAGTACGTAGTTTACATCACCATCAGCAGCCTCTGGCAACACCATAGCTTCTATAACGCCGATGAAGTCGTTAGCGTTATCCTCAGTTGCGCTTGCTATTGCAATTTCCTCAGTCTGAGCACCCTGACCCTCTGTGCTGAGCAATATGCCTTCGCCAGCCTTAACGGTGTTAACCTTTGTCAACTCAACAACGTCACCATTTATCTTTGCAGCATAAGCATTAATATTCAGAGAAGCAGAGAAGTCGAGATCTACGGTTGGGCAATATGTAGAAAGACCAGACTCGCCTACAGAAACGGTCTCGGTAGCGTCGCCAACACGTTGAATATAAACGTAGTCGAAGTCTGCTGACTGATTAGCTTTTGAAGATCCTGAGTTTCTTCCATTCACAAGAAGTTTGGTTGGTGTTGGCAGTGTAAATTCAATAGTTTGTAAGCCTCTGCTTGAGGTTTCTGCAATTTTATTTGTCTCAGAATCACGAGAGCTTGCATCACGTAATACTACGCTACGTGTTTCATTTCTTACTACCGACACAACGAATTTATATTTTCCAGGCTCTAATTCTCCCATTGATATACCACGGTCTGTATAATTCTGGGCTGCGACATGCCCTACTTTTCCGTTTGAGTAACCAAGTGTCTCAGCTCCATCTACAACTGCATCTTCTCCCTCTACAAAAGCAACTATATCTTCTTCTTTTGTATATGGAACAGAAATTGTACCCGAATTTGTGATAGCAGTTCCCAAATATTCTGTAGTTGTGTACCAACCATCTTCTGTGTTAATAGCATATGGATAATACACATATGTATCTTCATCAGGAACAGTTGTTCCAGATGCGATTTCCTTGATAATATTCTCACCATCTACAGCATTTACCACATACTGGTAGGAACCTGCTTTTGCATCAACATGGTATAACGACATATTATCAAAATAAGCATAATAGGTATTGTTTCCACATAGAGTAGCATCAATGCGAATACCTTTAATACCTGCTATTTGAGAGGAAAATGTAATAGTTGCATTGTCTGAAAACCAACCATTACTTCTACGACGGTCCATTATTTTTCCATTATAGCTTATAGTATTGTTATCAAGATCAATTACAAATTCTGTAATTTGATATTCACGGTCTCTTGTTCCTAAATAGGTATCACCAATACTATATGTTCCTGCTATCTCTGCTAATTCTGTATAAGTTTCACCAACAAATAGATATGGCTGATTATATAAACGGCCATTGCTTGCACTTCTATCAGAATAAGCAAAATATGCCACAATATTATCATTTGCATCTATAAATTGGATTTGTTTTTGATGAGTGCCTATATATGCATCTACAGAAAAGACAATTTTTCCTGAAGTCTTTGGCGTATTAAATGATAAATCATGCACAGATCTCGAACCAAGCCTCATAGCCTTTCCTGACATATTTAAAGCAAGATTATCCCATGAACTTGTTGGAATTTCTGCAATAGAAAAAGCACCAGGATTAGTCCATGCCGGAATCTGCGAATCGTCAGCATCAAAAGTCTCTGCGTTAACAATGTTGTTATTCAATGTACCAAGAAGCACTTCTTTGACTTCTAAACTTTCAGGGACATCATAAGCCCACGCACCATTACCTCCCCCAATGGCCATACCTATAGCCACGAGCATTGTTTTAAGTAGATTTTTTTTCATTTTAATTTAGTTATTTGTTTATATTAGTTTAATTCAAATCACTTACTATATGCCACAACAATGACACGCCTGCTTGATTTCACCGATTGGCAATAAAAAGCTTTGGCCTGTTTCTGATTGAAAGCGCAAAATTAATAGAAATCAGAATATGGGATGAATAAAAAGAAAAGAAAATGCGACGATAATCATATTTTCAAGTAATTAGACATTTTTCAAAGTTCATTTCAGGCCGCAAAAGCACACAAAATGCAGACTGGAAAAAATCGAGGAAAAACATCAAAAAAATCGCAAGCGGTTGCAAGTGGCAACGCAAGCGGTTGCGATGCCACTTGCAACCGCTTGCGATGGATATAGCAGCTGGGATCATAAAAGCATTTGGAAAAACACACCGGTTTTTATAATTTCAAACCGCTATCCTCAATTTTGAATTGAGCAGATAACTGTAGGGCCGCTATGTATAGCGGCCCTACAGCCAAATGCGTTCATTGATTGCAACCGTTACTGGTAACGGCATTACAGGTTGATTGGGAATCTGTATCCGGCTCGTCGTCGCGCTTACGCGGAAACTCCATATTCCCATGACCTACATACTCGGCAAAAGGCTTGGCGATTTTCTCGTTCTCGTCCTCATGGTCGCCTTTTCTGTTCCAATACTGTCCTCCCATTGTAATTTCTTAAATTATGATGTTTTAAAAAAGACGAAGACCTTAGCAGGTCTTCGTCCCAATTATAAAAATGTCTAATAATAATTTCGTATGAAACCTGAAGTTTATTATGAATACCTGAGTATCATGCCAGGCTTGATTCTAATCGACTTGCGGATGTGGTTGAGCTTGCAGAGCTTGTCTATAGTGGTTCCACGCTTCTTTGCGATTGCCGAAAGGGTCTCGCCTTTCGCCACCTTATGATACAGTTTCTCCTGAACGGCAGGCATTGAGGCTGAAGCCACGTCTGAGCTGCCCGTAACTTCCTCGCGTGTGTAGCCGCCATTTCCGATTTTGCCTCTCAGCGATGTAGCCTCACGAGACTCACGGTCGTATGTGCGGGCGTTATAGGTATAGAAATCACCGACAACATCCTGATTACGGAAGTCGAACAACAGTGCCGGATTAAGCGCCATGCCACACAGACGTGTCTCGAAATGCAGATGTGAGCCTGTGCTTCGGCCGGTGTTTCCGCCAAGCCCGATAACATCGCCAGAGCGGACCTCCTGATTTTCAGACACAAGCTGTTTTGACAGGTGCCCGTAGATTGTCTCAAGTCCGTTAGGGTGGCGGATAACGATATATTTTCCATATCCACGTGCCTCATATCGTACTATGCGGACTTTTCCCGAGAATGCGGCACGGATGGTGTCGCCTGTATAGACCTTGATGTCGAGTCCCTTGTGCTGGCGTCCCCACCGTGCGCCGAAGTTGCTGGTTACGACACGGCTCGGGGTAGGCATGCAGAAATTGCGCAAGTCAATAGTGAAAGAATCTGGCATTTCGATTCTCTTGTGCGCATAAACATTATCCCAATCCTCGTAGAGGTCAGCTGCGGGCGACTCTAAATTTTCTCTGTGAATGATATTCCGAAGTGCCAACGTGTCAACCTTGCGTGCCCTTCTGTCTACGGGTGCCTGACGCGCGAGAAGATCTTGGGCTACAACAGGAGCCGTTGACAATGCCAACAACGCTGATACGGTAACAGTCCTAAAGATTTTTTTCAAATTCATGTCAATTATTCGTTTTTGCAGGCTGGCGTATAAACAAAATTACATAGCGCAATTTTGGAAAAAGCCTATAGATTTAGATGTCATTGTAATAACGACTTTGCAAAGGTAGCAAAAAAATCCTAAAAAGCCGACGGGGTTAACAGTTTTTATTCATCTTTTAACATACATGTTTTGCAAAGTGGCGTTTGCAAATACAAATAATTAACTGACAGACATTTCCGCAAATCCTTTTATTTATGGGCATCCCAAAAGATTGACCCATATCAAGAATGTGTCAAAAGCCGGCTTTAGCTTATCGGTGCCCAATTAACATTTGTTTGCCTTATTTCCGCAAGCCTGTTCCAGAGCGTGTCATTCTCGGGTTTATCGCAATTAGGGTCGTTGTCTATAATTTTTTGCGCCTCGTCACGTGCCAGCTGAACAAGCTGCCCGTCGCGCGCAATATCGGCAATTTTCAAATCGAAGGCTATTCCGCTCTGCTGTGTACCCTCCAAATCGCCTGGGCCCCGGAGTTTCAAGTCAGCCTCGGCTATACAGAAACCGTCGTTGGTAGAGCACATTATATCAATACGCTTTTGTGTCTCTTTCGACAGTTTATAGGGTGTGACCAAAATGCAGTAGCTCTGCTTGGCGCCACGCCCCACCCTGCCCCTAAGCTGGTGTAGCTGCGAGAGGCCAAAACGCTGTGCGTCAAGAATAACCATTACCGAGGCATTGGGAACATTGACACCGACCTCAATAACCGTGGTGGCGACAAGAATTTGGGTCTCGCCACTTACGAAACGCCGCATCTCGTCCTCTTTCTCAGCAGACTTCATCTTGCCGTGGACTTTACTGAGACGAAAATCAGGGAAAACCTCGCAAAGGGCCTGATAGCCATCCTCGAGATTTTTCAAATCGGACTTCTCGCTCTCTTTTATCAACGGAAAAACGATATAAACCTGACGGCCCTGAGCTATCTGCTGGCGTATGCCCTGGTATAGGCTTGTTGTCTGACTGTCAAGCTTATGGAGTGTCTGAATGGGTTTTCTGCCCGGCGGCAGCTGATCGATTACGCTGACATCAAGGTCGCCGTAGATTGTCATGGCAAGGGTGCGTGGAATAGGCGTGGCCGTCATTACGAGAATATGCGGCGGATTAATGCTCTTTCCCCACAATTTTGCGCGCTGCGCAACGCCGAAGCGGTGTTGCTCGTCAACAATTGCGACACCGAGATGTGAGAACACTACGGTGTCCTCGATTATGGCATGTGTGCCGACAAGAATATTCACATCGCCTGATGCCAAACCCTGCAGAACCTCTTTCCGGCGCTTGCCTTTAACAATTCCTGTAAGCAGCTCTACACGGACATCCATGTCGCCAAGAAACTCTTTTATAGTGGCGTAATGCTGTTCGGCGAGAATTTCCGTAGGAGCCATGATACAGGCCTGATAGCCGTTGTCGAGAGCTATAAGCATGGTCATCAGAGCAACCAAAGTTTTGCCAGAACCGACATCGCCCTGAAGTAGGCGGTTCATCTGCCGGCCGGTTTTCATATCGGCGCGTATCTCACGCATCACCCGTTTTTGCGCACAGGTAAGCTCAAAGGGCAGATGATTGCTGTAGAAATCATTGAACAGTGCGCCAACGCGCTGAAACACATAGCCTTTGAACTTCCGTCGGTTCTCGGCGGCATAGCGGAGAATATTGAGCTGAACATAGAACAGCTCCTCAAATTTCAGCCTTGTAGTAGCCCGCTGTACATCGTCGGGCGATTTGGGATGATGTATCAGCCGCATGGCATCATCACGCGAGACAAGACGCAGACGTGAGGTGATAAACGGAGGCAACGTCTCGGGCAATGGCGCAGACAATTTCGATAGGAGAGTTTTCTCCATTTTTGCCATCGCACCCGACATCACACCCGACTTTTTCATTTTCTCGGTCGTAATGTAATAGGGCTGCATTCCCATTTCAGAGAGCCGTACCTCGCCTGCCGGCTCTCGGGATGCGAAAACTGGTATCGCCCGCCGTAAGCGGTTGGTTTTCCGAAAACTATGTATTCTATCCCAACCTTATAATTGTTGTAGACAAATTTTGCCCCGTTGAACCATACAAGGTCGCAAACCTCGGTGCCGTCGTAGAAATGGGCCACCACCCTTACTTTGCGCCCCTGCATCGGGAACTCCTCAAAACTAAGTATTTTCCCCTTAACCTGCACAAACGTCATATCGCCCCGCAGCTCTGAGATTTTGTAAATTTTGCTGCGGTCAATGTATTTGTACGGGAAATATTCAAGCAGGTCACGCCAGGTCTTAATCCCAAGCTCACGGCTAAGAATTTCCTTGCGTTTAGGACCTACGCCCTGAAGATACATTATGTCTTGATTGAGTATGTCTAACACAGCAGTTGGGCTACTTTTAAATCAAATTGTGTGGTTATCTTTATGTTCTCACGGTTTCCCTCAACCATCCGGACCGAGCATCCGAGGCTCTCTACAACAGAGGCGTCGTCGGTGAAGCTTTCGCTATAGGGCTGCGCGTATGCCTGGCGGATAAGCGAGAGGTCGAACGTCTGCGGAGTCTGCACAATTTTGTAATCTCCACGATAAACATTTTTCCCTCCGCCGTGGCGGTCCACGAACCTCAACGTGTCGACAACGGGCATAACAGGTATGGCGGCATATTCCTCACGTGCCGTCTCATAACACCGCTCTATAACCTCGGCCGAGACAAACGGACGTACTCCGTCGTGTATTCCGACAACACCCTCGGTGACATCCCCGGGTATTGCCATAATGCCGTTTTTACACGACTGGAAACGGGTGTCGCCGCCATCAACTATGATATGAGGAACTGTAAAGCCATATTGAGAGCACAGTTGCCGCCAATAGTCCTGCTGCTCATGCGGAAGCACAAGGATTATCTGCATTTTGGCATCGTAATCGGCAAAACGCTGTATGGTATGCATCAGAATGGGTTTTCCACCCACTTCCAAGAACTGCTTCGGAATGTCAGCCCCCATGCGGAGCCCCTTGCCTCCGGCAACAATTATCGCATAGTCCATAGCATTATCTCGACGCCAGAAAATCGGTGTACATCATGCCGTCCTCTATGGCTTTTACATCTTCATCGCTACGGAACAGCGACAGCAGCTTATAGCCGTATGGCATAGAGGCCGCGGGGCCTTTACCAGTGATGATATTTCCGTCGGCTGTGCAAATATCGGCAGTATATTCTGCACCGTCGAGATATTTCTCGAAGCCGGGATAGCAGGTCGCCTTCTTTCCTTTCAGAATTCCCAAGAAACCAAGCACCATCGGTGCGGCACAGATGGCTCCGATATATTTGCCTTTCTCATTCTGAGCCATAAGCGCAGCCCTTACGCCCTCATGATTTTTAAGATGCAACGAGCCGGGCATGCCACCAGGCAACAACAGCAACTCGGCATCGTCAAAATTGGCGATGTCCTCAAATACCGCATCCGCCTTTATCGTGACACCGTGTGCCGTCTCAACATACTCTGAGCCCATTATGCTCACCGTCTTTACCTCTACGCCTCCTCTGCGGAGAATGTCAACAGGTGCCAATCCCTCAATATCCTCGAAGCCATTGGCAAGAAATTCATATACCATAAATATATTGTTATTAGTCGTGATGCAAATTTATACAAATTCCACGAGAAATATCAACAATTCACTCAAAAAATGTTTTTTTTATGGAGCCAATGCCATATCTCACGGATTTTGTGTACATTTGCAAAGAATATATGGCTGACACCATATATGGGCTATTATAACAGCAATAAAAAATATGACGGAGAAAACATTGCGGTTTGCACTATTCGGCAACGAATATCAGCCAAAGAAATCGACATCGGCAGAGAGACTGCTGTCGTATCTTACCGGGAAAAATGCGGAGATTTACATAGACCGGCCTTTCTACAACTTCCTTGCCAACGCTGTCGGCATAGAGGTACAGGCAACCGGGGTATTCGACGACTACAATTTCGACGTAGACTATGTAGTGTCGCTGGGCGGTGACGGAACTTTCCTGAAAGCGGCAAGCAAGGTGGGAAGCAAGGGAACACCGATAATCGGCATAAACACAGGACGGCTGGGGTTTCTTGCAAACATTCTGCCAAGCGAGATAGAGGACACCATCGACGACATATACAGCAGAAATTTCTCTGTCGAGAGACATGCGGCAATACAAATCGAGGCCGACGGTGAGCCTATTGAGGGAAATCCGTTTGCGCTGAACGACATTGCCGTGCTGAAACGTGACAACGCGTCGATGATAAGCATCCGCACAAGCATAAACGGAGAATATCTCGTGACGTATCAGGCTGACGGTATGATAGTCTCTACTCCGACAGGCTCCACAGCTTACAGCCTGTCAAACGGCGGACCGATAATAGTTCCGCAGGCAGGAATTTTATGCCTGACACCTGTCGCTCCACACAGCCTTAACATCCGGCCTATAACGATAAACGACGACTGCGTGATACAGCTCGAGGTAGAAAGCCGAAGCCACAATTTTCTTGTAGCCATAGACGGACGTAGCGAAAAACTACGCGAGGGGACAACAATAACCATCAGAAAGGCGCCTTTCAACATTTTAGTGGTAAAACGTCAGGGACAGCGGTATTTCTCAACACTAAGGGAAAAACTGATGTGGGGAGCCGACCAGAGACAACGATAATAAAAAAAGAGGCTGCAATATTTAGAATAACACATAAACAACCGATATGGCATTTGGCATTAAGAATTTTCTGAAACTACCCACATCGCGCTACACAATGAAGACTATTGTGGCATGGCTGTGGCAGGCCTGGCCGGGCAACAGTCTCCAGGCC
>OGLR01000426.1_pt1 | contig 20305 bp, 20 predicted proteins | sample 1572931 | NCBI WGS metagenome assembly OGLR01 (sample SAMEA2581997, study PRJEB24529) | metagenome | biome: Human gut stool | place: China | collected 2011 | reverse complement strand
AAAAGCTCTTGAAATAATTAACCAATTAAATTTGAATTATCCAAAAAAAAATGCTTACTTTGCAGACCAAATACGTTTCTTAGAAAAACTGATAATAAATAACAAAACAAATAAGTAAAAAAAAATGGTTTACACATTATTCGTTGTCCTGATTGTTATAGTGGCTTTGCTTATGATCGGCATCGTGCTCATTCAGGAGTCAAAGGGAGGCGGACTCTCTTCTAATTTCTCATCGTCTAACGCCATTATGGGTGTACGCAAGACTACCGATTTCGTGGAAAAAACAACTTGGACTCTCGCTGCCCTTATGGTTGTTTTCAGTGTTGTCTGTGCTTATGTTGCTCCTACAGCCTCTTCTGAGCAGAGCGTAATGGAGCAGGCTGCGACACAGAACCAGACTACAAATGCCACAAATACACAGGGCTTCGGTGCCAGCCAGCAAGCGGCTCCAAAGGCTGCCGATGCTCAAAAAGCAGCTCCTGCTGCTACTAAGGCACCTGCAACTCCTGCAAAATAAACGGAATTTCGAAAAAAGTGCGGGAATTATTTGGTAGATTCAAATATTTCCCGTACCTTTGCACCGCTTAAAAGAAATGGCAGATATGGTGCCCGTAGTTCAGTTGGTTAGAGCGTCAGATTGTGGTTCTGAATGTCGTGGGTTCGAGTCCCACCGGGCACCCAGCAAAAAGTTGCCGTAATTCTCAAATGAGAGTTACGGCAATTGTTTTATGATATTGATGTTCTTCTATATATAATGACAATATCCTAAGAGAAGAATGCGTCAAGGTCGGCAGATAGAAAATCTTCAACAGAAATTCCGTCTGTGCCTACGACAAATGCGCGATAGGGATGAAAGGCTTCCCTGAACAAGCCCAAACCTTTGTTCATGCTCCGCTTGCCACTCTTCACCTCAATTGCCCAAACCTTATGGTTTCGCTCAATAATAAAGTCAACCTCGTTGTTTTTGTCGCGCCAATAATATACTTTGTAACCCAGTTTATCTGCATAATTCAGCAAATGTGAGCCTATGGCCGACTCCACCAATCGTCCCCATTTTTCTAAGTCAAGACGCTGCTCCTCAAATGAAGATGTGGCATAGACATTCATCAAAGCATTGTTGTACACCTGGTATTTTGGTACAGAGGCGTATCTTCTGGCATTGTCGCCAGAGTATTTTTGCAAACCAGCCAATAGATGGCACTCATCTAATACTTGTATATAATTTGCTAAGGTTGTAACGTTTCCCTTGTCTTGCAACTGCCCCATCATCTTGGTCAGAGATAACAGTTCCCCCGAATAGAAACAGCCCAATTCAAAAAGACGTTTCAAAAGGGCTGGTTTATACACGTTGGTTGTAGCCAATACATCATTAGACAGAGCTGCTTCTATAAGCGAATCTTTAACATAGCGTTTCCATCTTATTTCGTTTGACACTAATGGAGCGGTGCCTGGATAACCACCGTAATATATATATTGGTCGAGTGTCCACCCAAAAGCTTCTTTCATCTCACGGTAGCTCCAATGTCCCATTCTTATCAATTCAAATCTGCCAGCCAAAGATTCCGTCAATCCTTGTTGAAGAAGGAGTCTTGATGATCCCAATAACAGGACTTTGAGGTTTCTTTTCTCCTTTGTGTCACGATCCCATTCTTTCTTCACTACTTCACTCCAGTTGCCAATCTTCTGTATCTCGTCTATAACCAGGATTCGTTCTGATTCCTGGCGATAATCCATTTCGTTTCTTGCTGCATCCCAAACATTACTTATCCACGATTGGCTCACATTGAGTTCTGCATCGGCAGAATAACTATTGAAAGGCAAGGTTGTCTTGTCCAATATTTGTTCTACCAATGTAGATTTTCCTACTTGTCGAGGTCCTGATATTACTTGAATAAACATTCTTGGTTCTTCAAGTCTGTCTTTAACTTCTTGATATTCAGCACGTACAAACATGATTTTGTGAAATGTTCAAAAGTTGTATTCTAAATGTTCAAATCGTTGAATAAAAATGTTCAAATCTGCCTGCAAATATAAATGTTTTTTTCCGGTTTTGCAACTTTTGTGATAAATTTAATATGTCGGGCGATGGGAAAATTTGCTAAAAGCTGTGAGTATTTTTGATTTAATTGCTACCTTTGCATATCTAAATATAAGTAAACGATGAATAAACAAAACTCAGAAAACAAGCCGACATCAATATTGTTCGTGTGTCTCGGAAACATTTGCCGCTCTCCGGCTGCAGAGGGCATAATGCAGCATATCGTTGACTGCAATAATGCCAGCCGCATGTTCCGCATAGACTCGGCAGGCATAGGGCCGTGGCATGTGGGCGAGCTGCCTGACAGGAGGATGAGGAGCCACGGTGCCGACCATGGCTATGATTTCTCTACCCGTGCACGGCAGATATGCAAAAAAGATTTTGCCGATTTCGACTATATCGTTGTTATGGACAGGGAAAACTATTACGAGGTGACAGGCATGGCTCCTGCAGAGAGTGACAAGGATAAAGTCTGCATGATGACAGATTTTGCCACATCGCATCCCGGACATTATGTTGTCCCAGATCCATATTATGGTGGCGACCGTGGTTTTGAGCTTGTAATTGAGCTTCTTGAGGATGCCTGTCAGGGACTGTTTGACAGCGTTATGAAGAAACATTTGTAGGGCCGTTACGTGTAACTGCCCTACAATAAAGTTGTTTTAATCTATAAATCTGCGGGTGATATCGCCGTATGCGTCGGTACGGCGGTCGCGCAGGAAAGGCCACCATCGTCTTACATGCTCGCTGTGCTCAAGGTCAACGCTCATGATTACGCTTTCCTCCTCGTTCTCCGATGCCCTGTACAGCAGTTCGCCCTGTGGCCCTACAACCATGCTGCTTCCCCAAAATTGTATGCCGTTGGTTTGTCCGCTCGGGTCTGGCTCATATCCCACACGGTTTACGGAGACGACAGGCAGTCCGTTCGCTACGGCATGTCCTCTCTGCACGGTTGTCCATGCCTCACGCTGCCGCTGCTGCTCCTCTGGTGTGTCGCTGCTCTCGTAGCCTATGGCTGTGGGATAGATAAGCATTTCCGCCCCTTGCAAGGCCATCAGCCGGGCAGCCTCGGGGTACCACTGGTCCCAACAAACAAGTACGCCAAGTTTGCCCACGCTTGTATTGATAGGGTGGAAGCCTAAGTCGCCGGGAGTAAAGTAGAATTTCTCGTAGTATGCGGGGTCGTCGGGTATGTGCATTTTCCGGTATTTGCCGGCAATGGTTCCGTCTTTCTCTATTACGACAGCCGTGTTGTGGTATAGTCCTGCCGCGCGCCGCTCGAAAAGCGATGTCACTATCACCACACCGTACATTCGGGCAAGCTCACCATAGAAGTCGGTAGAGGGGCCGGGTATAGGCTCGGCAAGGTCGAACAAACTGACGTTTTCTGTCTGGCAGAAATATAATCCGTTGTGCAGCTCCTGCAGTACAATCAGCTGTGCTCCTCTTTTTGCCAAGTCCGCTATGCCCTCGGCAAGCCTGGTTATGTTTGTTCTCTGGTCTGCGATGTTGTGCTGTTGCAGAAATCCGATTTTCAGTTCTTTCATTATAGTAGTGTTTTTATAATTATTCTAAAGCCCTTTAGGGTATTGCATGGTCAGGCAGTGTATGGAGCCATGCTGCCGTATGGCTGTGCGGGCATCAATGCCGACGGTGTCATATCCGGGGAAAGCCTCTTTGATAACGTCCTCTGCCTTTGTGTCGTTATCCGGTTGCTGATATGTCGGGAATATAACGGCACCGTTGATTATCAGAAAGTTGGCGTATGTTGCGGGCAGCCTCTCGCCGTCGTCATATATTGGGGCAGGCGAGGGCAGCTCAAGTAGGCGGTAAGGTTTTCCGCTCCCGGTTCTCAGCGTCTGAAGCTGGCTTTCCAAGGCCTTCAGGTCGTCGTACTGTTCATCGCTGCTGTCGTTGCATCCGACATATAGCAGAGTGTCGTCGGGTGCCACACGTACAATTGTGTCAATATGCCCGTCGGTATCGTCTCCGATGAGGTTGCCGTGGTCTATCCAGACTATTCTTTTAGCCCTGAGTCTTCTCAACAGCTCTTTTTCTATTCCCTGTCGGTCAAGCGGCTGATTACGGTTTGGCGCAAGCAGGCATTGGGATGTTGTGAAAACAGTTCCCTTTCCGTCGCTCTCTATAGCTCCGCCTTCGAGCACGAAGTCGAGATTGTCCTCAATGTCGGCCCTCAGCACTCCAGCCTCATGCAGTTTTCTGCCTATCTCGTTGTCTTTTGCCGCCTCAAACTTCCCGCCCCATCCGTTGAACTTAAAGTCGAGCATCAGCAGGCTGCCGTCGTTGGTGTTCCTCAAAGTTATGGGGGCATGGTCGCGCGCCCATGTGTCGTTTGAGTCGCACCGGGCTATTGTTGTGTTTGCCATGCCCTGTTCCGACAAACGGTTCTGAAGCCTGGTTTTTACATCCTCTGGATGTGGCGTGGCTATGATAAGTCTCTCACGTTCAGCTATTGCGGCGGCCATTTCCACAAACATTCTGTCGATGTCGGCCAGATAAGGCTTCCAGTCTGTACCGGCATGCGGCCACGTCAGCTGTACGCAGTCTTGCTGTTCCCATTCTGCCGGCAGGATATAGTTGTTGTCCATATATTTTACAGGTCTTGAGGTTATATATTTTTTAACGGGTGCAAATTTACAATAAAAATACGAGATAACACATCGGCAGGAGAAAGAAACCGTCTGCCTGTAGAAATAAATGACAAGTTTTTACAGTTGATGTTTGGTGGTGTGGGAAAGTTTTTCTATATTTGCCCTCAGAATTAAAGTATAAGATATGAAATCTACGTCAGAAATATTAAGTCTGTTGTCTGATTATAAGAATTCGTCAGCCCAGAAGTATGGACTGACAAAGATAGGCATCTTCGGCTCTGTGGCTCGTGGAGAACATACAGAAGACAGTGATGTGGATATTTGCATAGAGATGACTCATCCGGATATGTTCTCTATGGTGCATATTAAGGAAGACTTACAGGCTCTTTTGGGAATTACCGTAGATATTGTCCGTATTCGGGCAAATATGAATCCTGTGCTTTTAAAACAAATTAGAAAGGATGGTGTCTATGCTTGATGAGGAATTGTTGTATTATTCTTTAAGGCGGATCGCTGCTACCATAGAGAGAATAATTGGTAATTCTAAAACTATAGAAAATTCAGACTGTTATCTGTTGAACACTGCGGGGACAGAGCGTCTGGAGAGTACCTGTATGTTGCTTTTAGCTATCGGAGAGAGCATAAAAGGTATAGATAAAATGACTAATAAACAGTTGTTGGTCAAATATCCAGAAGTAGACTGGAGAGGCGTTATGGGCATTCGTGATATTATAGCTCATCATTATTTCGACATAGACGAAGCCATTGTTTTTGATGTGGTAAAGCATAAGTTACCAATGATGCTTGATACAATAAACAGGATAATTAACGATTTATAGTATTAGGATGCTGGAATTCAAGAACGTTGTCATATCCGGCGGCAGACAGCCGCTGTCGTTTGTGGTCAGGCCGGGCGAGATATTGGCCGTGATTGGAGCCGGGGGCTCGGGAAAGACGATGCTTGTCAACGCCGTCCTCGGCAGGCAGCCTGTCAGCAAGGGCTACGTCACCATAGACGGCGAGCCCGTCACGGCAGGCTCCGCGCCTTATTTCAGAAAGATGGCGGGATACGTTCCGCAAAACGTAGACTTCCCTTTGAAGAAAGTGTCGGACATTGTAAATGCCATGATCGAGATATCAGAGTCGAGGGGAAAGGCATGCACGCGCAAGAATGTAGCTGACGAGATGGCTGCTCTTGGTGTAGACGAGTTTTTTCTTGACAGTGACACCTCAGCCGCTGATAAGGTTTTGCTCAGGGTGGTTCTGATGGCAGTCTGTGCGGCTATGGGCGGAAGGCTGTTGGTTGTAGACTCTCCTGTAGACGAGGCCGACGACCGCATGTCGGCAGCGTTGCGGACAATGGCCCTGAAAGGTTGGGCAGTCGTCGTTACAGAGCGTGGCGACTACGTGGGCTGCGATAAAAAAGTAGAATTATATTAGAATATCCGGAAATGATAAAGATTACAATATCAGGCCTCGTGTTGGGCTTGCTGCTGTTGGCATTGCCGCTGTATGTGATGTTCAAGTTCCGTCTCAGGATAATGGACATTGTGTTAGCGTCGTTTGTCAGAATGGCCGTTACGATGGGCACAGTTGGCGGTTTGCTGTATCTCGTCGTCAGCTGCGGCGCCTTGTGGCTCAACGCCTTGACTATGGTGGCAGTGCCGCTTGCCGGAGCCCTGTATGCCGTCAGGCGCTCGCGTCTTAGCCTCCGGCGTTTCTATATTCCCGTCGCCGCAGGCATGGTTACGTCAACCCTGCTCACAGGCCTCTACGTGCTGTTCCTTGTTCTGGGTGCGGACTCGCCTCTGGCGGCAAGCTTGTCTATGCCTGTGGCCGGCGTGCTGACAGGAGCCATGGCCGTGTGCGACGCCAAGGCCCTGCATGCCTACTATGTGGGGCTTGAGAACCACCGCCAGCTGTACGACTACCTTTTGGGCAACGGAGCCACACACCGGCAGGCCGTGAGCTACTTCGTGCGCCGCGCGCTCGAGGCAAACATAGTTCCCTGTGCCCGTGTCATGGCATACGCCATGGCAAGCGCGTCGCCCGCATTGGTGTGGGGGCTGCTCATGGGCGGAGTGGGAATATGGCAGGCCGTGGCCGTCAGTGTGGTGCTGGCTGTAGCGGCGATGTCGGCGTCAGTCCTGTCGCTTGTCGTGGCCCTGGCAGTTGCCCGCAGATATTGTTCCGACGACTACCAGTCCTTGCGGGCCGACATAAAGCAGACCCCGTCCCTATGATACCCACAAGAGAATATGCCGAGCGCAAGTTCGGCGAGTTCAACGCCCTGATTTTCAGCGGACAGCTGCCCCCGATACCCATTCATGCCACCCGTGCCAGGACCTTTCTCGGAAAATGCGTATATTCACGGCGGCGCAAACTGTCGGGCAGGGCAGAGTACAGTAATTTCAGCCTCCGCATAAGCACAAGCTACGATCTGCCCGAGGCAGAGATCGAGGACACCGTCATCCACGAGATGATACACTACTATATACTCTACAGCGGCATCAAAGACACCTCCGCCCACGGTAAAGTCTTCCGCCAGATAATGTCGGACATCAACGCCCGCTACGGCCGCCACGTCTCTATAAGCCACAGAGGAGCCGCCGCCCCGCCCGCCGCTGCTGCGGAGAGCAGAAAATGGCACGTCGTGGCCGTTGTGGAGTTCAGCGACGGCCGCACGGGGTTCAAGGTGCTGCCGAGGGTGAGGCAGAGCATCGGCGCATATACGGCAGGCGTGGCCAGGGCAGCGGAGGTCAGCTCCGTAAGACTGGTCTGGACAGACGAACCCTACTTCAACTCCTTTCCTGTCTCCAAGGCTCTCAGAGTGCACGTTGTCGGGAAAGACAAACTGGCCGAACTGCTTGCCGGGGCAAAGGACTTGACGCTTGGATAAAACTCTTTCTTGTTTTTTTCTTTGTCGAGAAAAAATACGTTTGTGCGGTTTTGCTTCCCGCCGTATCACTGACTTATTCTTTGGTACTCTATGAATAATGTAGGCTAAATAATCTCTTTACCTCTGAAGTCTCAATTCCATTTAGGTACAATTAAAAGTAAGATTTTACAAGAAACTAACCCGTTGACGGAATTAAATTCTTATAATCTGATAAATCTGTGAATGGGAAAGGCAATATCGGACTCAGTAGAAAAATACTGGAGGTAAATTAATATAGGTCTGCTATATTTTATGTGGAAATCTCAAGCAGCGCGCCCTGAAGGGGTATGAGACACTTAGCCCAGGGCAGAGCGAAGCGGCACCCTGGGTTCGCAATTAAGGTGTGAGAAATGCGCCCTGCAAGGGCAAACGCATTAATTATCAGATAGATACATTGGTTTGTTTACGCTTTTGCCCTTACAGGGTATCGTTCTTTTCCTACATCAAACCACAACTGAAATTATGGCAAAAAGAGTTTCTATTAGTTGTATATCGTTCTTTTCCTACATCAAACCACAACTTGAGACCGCAACAGAAAGCGTACAATTGGTTGTATATCGTTCTTTTCCTACATCAAACCACAACAGAGTGGTTACCGTCCCGTTTTTTTCTTAGTTGTATATCGTTCTTTTCCTACATCAAACCACAACATAGTCTCGTTCCATGAATCCGATGCACTCGTTGTATATCGTTCTTTTCCTACATCAAACCACAACCTTTAGGTAAACTTGCTGGTTCTGTTATTGTTGTATATCGTTCTTTTCCTACATCAAACCACAACCTATCGTCATTATAGTGACGGAACGTGTGTTGTATATCGTTCTTTTCCTACATCAAACCACAACCAGACGGAAACATTATATTAATTCACTAAAGTTGTATATCGTTCTTTTCCTACATCAAACCACAACCAATACAAGTTCCTTACCCCACTTCACGTAGTTGTATATCGTTCTTTTCCTACATCAAACCACAACTACGTGACGTTAACACACAAATCGTAATTGGTTGTATATCGTTCTTTTCCTACATCAAACCACAACAAAACTTTGATTTTTGATTTTTTTTGAAGGTTGTATATCGTTCTTTTCCTACATCAAACCACAACCGTTTACGTTTGCAAAGTTATTATGTTTTGTTGTATATCGTTCTTTTCCTACATCAAACCACAACCCTCGCGGCTACCTCAGCATCGCTAATCAGTTGTATATCGTTCTTTTCCTACATCAAACCACAACTCAGTGTTTGTGCGGGTTCGTTCTGGAACAGTTGTATATCGTTCTTTTCCTACATCAAACCACAACCCATACTCAAATAGCCATGTACATACATTGTTGTATATCGTTCTTTTCCTACATCAAACCACAACTGCTCATTGAGAAACCTATATTTTTCTGTGTTGTATATCGTTCTTTTCCTACATCAAACCACAACTATAGTTTTACGTGATGCCTTAACGTCTGCGTTGTATATCGTTCTTTTCCTACATCAAACCACAACTACCAAGCGGGCTATTTTTTTTATATAGAGTTGTATATCGTTCTTTTCCTACATCAAACCACAACTCGGGATAGCTCTCATCAATCATTCTCATGGTTGTATATCGTTCTTTTCCTACATCAAACCACAACTCCACAAACTCACGCACGCTCGTCATGCCGTTGTATATCGTTCTTTTCCTACATCAAACCACAACTATCGAGGTGGGGCGTATCAGAATGGACGTGTTGTATATCGTTCTTTTCCTACATCAAACCACAACTGTAGATGAAGACAAGAATGGCACAGAAATGTTGTATATCGTTCTTTTCCTACATCAAACCACAACGGTCGTACTTGTCGGGTTGTTGCTCGCTGTGTTGTATATCGTTCTTTTCCTACATCAAACCACAACTGTTTCCGTTCCTACCTCATCCAGTGGGTCGTTGTATATCGTTCTTTTCCTACATCAAACCACAACAGCACGGTCTATATCAACGTCAACAAGAAGGTTGTATATCGTTCTTTTCCTACATCAAACCACAACCTATTGCAAGCGGTGCATCTTCTTTGTTAGGTTGTATATCGTTCTTTTCCTACATCAAACCACAACTTCTGTATCAGATACACGGCATCGAAGCACGTTGTATATCGTTCTTTTCCTACATCAAACCACAACCTCTTTATGATGCTCTTACAAATCGTGAAGTTGTATATCGTTCTTTTCCTACATCAAACCACAACCTCCGAGGTACGTCAATTTACAGAGGCAGGGTTGTATATCGTTCTTTTCCTACATCAAACCACAACTCACGGAGATAATTGCCGTTACGGCTCAGAGTTGTATATCGTTCTTTTCCTACATCAAACCACAACCAGGGGTACACGGCTCTGTGGCTTCTCTCAGTTGTATATCGTTCTTTTCCTACATCAAACCACAACTCGTAGCAGTCGATACATTCGGCATTGTTCGTTGTATATCGTTCTTTTCCTACATCAAACCACAACCTATAACATCTAACATTCTATCACTCAATTTATTTCTGATGTTAATGTACACAAGAAATGGTATGTAGGCTTTAAATTCTGTGCAAATATACTAAAATAATTCCAATTGAATCGGTTCTCTTATAACTTTTTTCCCTATTTCACTTTTTTTCATACTTTTAGATTGTCCCCAGAAATTATACATATCACCATATTGTTTGTCTGTTACACTCAGCAAACTGACCCGTCCAGATTCAGGAAGCAACGACTTTACTCTTTTCACATGCACTTCAAGACTCTCCCGTGATGCACAATGACGGATATAAACAGAAAACTGCATCATAGCAAAGCCATCCTTTTCCAGATTCTTTCGGAACAGCTGTGCCGCTTTCATTTCCTTCTTTGTCGTTACGGGAAGGTCAAAGAAAACAAATAACCACATAATATGATAAGAGTTTAGTCGGTATTCCGTCATACAAACACAGGTAAAGAGAGTTTCTTTATTTTGCCACCATAGTATTTCACAAGTGAGGCTGTTGTCATAGTAAGCGCAATCTGCAATGGGCGCCTCACCTGCCCTATAGAAACATCACAAGTCATCAGCCGCATAATATCCATTTTTGTATCCTTAGTCAGTTCCACACAACCTTTAGAATAAAGTTCAAAAACAATGTCGTCAACGAATGGGCGATAAGGCTCCATCACATCATCTGCCAAAGGAAAAGCATTATATCGACTTTTATGAAAGATACCAAAGTTAGGCAATAATCCAGAACCTAACAACGCTCTGGCCGTGGCTGCTCTAAGAATGGAATAACCATAGTTGAGCATGGCATTAGGAGGAGAGCCGTCCCTATCACGCTTAAAGCCATCTCCAAACAGCCGGTTCCAATATATTCTTGCCGCAAGTCCCTCGCGATTGTCGGCATCACCACTCTTTACATTCATATATAAAGGTTTTAGTCCCTCACTGCCTAATCCATATTTATCAAGCAGAAGCGCCTGATTGCGAATCTTTGCCTCAACAATCTGTTTCCATGCCTGCTTCTTTTGCGGCTCACTTACGCCTATCTGAAATTTCAGACTTTCCGCTTGTGTAGAGTTGGTGTCAAGTCCCATAAGCATAGATGTAGGCATCTGCTTATTGTCACATATAATGACAGCAACATTATTCTTCACCAACTCATTAAGCAATGGCATTGTGATGCTTATCATCTGATTTTCCAATACCACACACCCTATATCCTCAATGGGACGTGTAACTTTTTCGTCACTGTCTTTCCATGAAATCACCAACTGACAGTTCTTTAATGAAAGACACACTGGAGTTGAGAAGAATAATGTTTGCTTTATCATATCATCTTAACCGTTTAATTTCACCTAACTCGTTTATATCAAAATCATAGCCTTGAACTAAGGCTTTTAACTGAGTATGAAGCATCTTTACCCCAGGACGTAAATCTTCATTATGAATATAGACACCATTTTTTGCCTTTATCTCTGTAGCTGGTCTTGCTTCCTCATGATATCTCAATATTATAACACCATAAGAACAGCCAGACACTCGCATAGAACTCAATCCAACAACTTTATATAACCTTTTGCATCGTTCTGCCGCATTCCCTTCCCAAATTTCTTCGGGACTCTTTTCATACAGTAAAACCATTGTTCCGATTTTCAACATATATGCTAAAGGATAATCATGCTTACTCTTGATTGGCACCATACTGCCGCCAACCACTTCTTTATTATTGCTCGTTTTATAGAACCCTACAGCATCTATCATATTGACAAGTTCAAAGTCACGTTTTTCTTTTCCTTTAGTATCCTTGCCTATATACATTGCCAACGCATAGTTACTGTCATTTGCCACATGAAATTGTCGTTTATATTCTTTTTCCGACTCATCTCGATGCTTGCGGATATTGAGCGGATTCGTCACAGATGGTGTATAGCACCTAACCTTTTTAATTGGTATCTGCTTTTCTTCATTCATCCATATTGGCCCCGCCATAGCCTCCTTAAATCCTTTCTCGGCAATAGCCGTTTCAACGATACCGCGAACCGTATCATCAACAATATTCTTAATATCCTTCTCACCCAAAGACGCAAGTTCACGTCTTACGACATACTTGATATCCCCATCACGCTCTATTGCTCCATAATACGTATCATTATGCAATGAGCCTCTCGCAGAATCGCCCTTACTTAATACTTTCTTGCCATTGACTATAGTATATTTACGTCCCTGCTTAGCCATATTGTCTGGGGTGTAATGCGACACAAGAATCTCGTTTTGTACATTCTTTATATCCTCAACAAATGTTGCCCATGGCTTAACAAAATCGGCTTTAGAATAACCATACCACGCATGATTTTCCTTATCATGATAATACTGAGCAAGTTTGTCATACTCAGCCTTGCCAATACATGCTATAACTATGGCATCGATACAATGATGTACATGGTTTACACGTTCCTTTGATACATAAACATCTTGTATTCCCCATATCTTGCGGAAGTCTGAAGTGGCAATACCTTTTACTGTATATACCTTATCAAAAACTGACTTCAAATAAAGACGGGCATACTTTGAAATGACACTGATGTCAGTACCTTGTCGACGACTGAAGCCCTCTGGTACTTCTGTCATTGTGAAACGCTCGTATTTGCCTCTCCAATAATCGCGTTTCAACTGCAACAGATGCCTGCGCTGTATAATCTTGTCCTTTGCATCCTTGGTACTGGCACCACTTGTACGCTGTCGGCGTATTTGCTTGTCTAAATCCTCATATTTTTTTTTCCATGGTTCTATACGTTTCAATATTTCATCATGATTGGAAAGTTCTGACGGAAGCAGTGCCCTTTTAACCTCTCTATTATAGTGGCTGTCACATAAGGTAAGATTCATTCTTGTACTGTCACCACCCACACTCTGTGGAACGGTATGTTCTATGTCATACTTAGGGTCTGCTCCAATAAAGTCGGCTATACCTATCTGTTTGCCTGTGTAGAGACATACATGCTCCTGTTCTTCCCACAAAATATACTTCAGAATATCATCATCATTTGGCTCAATGTCCTTACCTGTCTCTGCCTTATACAACTCACATATTTTCTTTCTGGCATCATCACGCTGCTTCTGGTTTTCCCTCACATTATCAGCTATTGCCTTGCGTTTGTTTGCGTCATTTAACTCACGGGCAAATTCTATGTTTATGGTTGTATTCTTATCTATCTTGCCTTCTTGCAACAACCTGTTTATTAACTTACGCAAACGGAACATCGAGCGCATAGCCATTGGATTCCGCACACTATTTATTCGCGGTGACCCCAACTGATAAACTCCATCATTATTTGGACGCACACGCGGATAGGTTTCCATCATCGAAGGGTGATAAAGTTTTTTCAAGTCCTCATCAGTCACTCCATATTCAGATTTGAGATAATCTTTTATACACACCTCAAGTGTCCTGTTGTCAATACTCGGATTGTAATTATCCATCTCATTGACTATCTTCTCAATCGCCACCTCACGCATTTCCGTAATTCCCCATTCATATCGTGGCATAATCTCGCACAAATTGCCAAGGAAAACGGCACGGGAATAAATCATTCCTCTACGAAGATATGGAAGAATCTTACTTATAGCTTTCAAACTCAACGAGGCGTATTCCGAAGGTATCGGTATTTCACTGAACTTCTTCGCATCATCGTCACTCAACTGCAAACGTTCCTTAGCATATCCTTCCAATTTCTCTTTGTTTGAATAAAAGAACAGCGCATGCCACACATCATTGAGAATCTGCATACGTGTCTTTCCTTCAGCCAAAGTATATACTTCACAAACACCGGTAAGCCAGTCTTCACCAAAGATATCTCTCAGATAAGCGGTCACAACACAACCCGAAACCGATACATCCATAGGGTAATTAAACAGATATGGCATATCTGGATTTTCCTTATAGAAGGCATACATTTTCTTTGGAGCAAGTTTCTTGGCTATATCCTCAAAGTCAAATTTTCCTTTCGAGTTTTTCAATTTTCGGAAGAACAGTTGCATAACCTTTTCACGCTCATCATTATTGAGAGGACGCAGGGCATCATCCTTTGGCGTCTGTATCTTAACATTATTGAGGAACGACAACATTCTGAATTCCTCAAAAAGAGGATGCGATGCTGGACACTTTGCCTTATTCTTCTCAAACACACATTTTCCCACCTGTCCCTTTTGTGATTTTAGCGGACGCTGATAGAATATAGCCTTTTCTATCGCTTTAACAACATCAGAGCCTAATCTACTGTCAAGCTCCTGTTTCTCACATATTGCCTTGAACTCTTTTAGATAATGTTCATTACGGGCAGTGTAATGGTCTCGTATCTTCTCACCTTTATTATATAAGGAATAAAAATAATCACCAAGATATTCAAAACCGGAATTCAGCATTTCCTCAGACAACGCACTAATACCTTCCTTTACCGCACCTGTGTCATCTCCACCCTGTTCCTTTCTGTTGCTCAGAAAGCCACGGCGCTGTACAAAATGATAAAGCGCACGCCCAAGTGTATAGCGATTCATCAGGTTGTTAAGGTCAAGTTTTTCATGTAAACACTTATGGCGGTCAGCGTATGGATTCTTACCCTCATTATCATTTGTTCGTTGCCAATGCATGAACAACTCATTCTTGGGATATATCTTCTTCAACTTCCAGTTTTTCAAATCATCCTTAGAAAGCGGTGGACATAGATGATTTTCAATAAGAATTTTCAACAGCTGCATTTTACGTATTCTTATTCTGTAATATCTCACGCGGGTAGCTCTATGCCCCGTCCTGTCTGCCGCCTTTGATGACTCTATGCCTTTTTCTATCTTCACACCTTCTTGAAAGATGTGAACACCTTTGTCAAGCAACTTCTTGCCCTCATCTGACTTTTCGACAATAGCCCATCCCAAACTATTGGTGCCAGTGTCGATGCCTAATATTTTTTCCATAAATTTAGGTTCTTAGTTCTTATTTTGTTAATACTTACAAAAATAGGAATATTTATTTGGAAAAACAAATTATTTTATATAATTTTGCACACAGAGAATAAGATTTCCTACATCTTATCACAATAAGGCTATATGCCGAAGGTGTTAAACCTATACTCCCGCTTCGGTGGGAGTTTTTTCTATACAGGCTAAGTCTGTACACCCGGCAACAAAGGCTTGTTTAAGTTTGAATCTCATAATAAAAGATTTAGGTTTCCCGCAAAGATAGGTGATTTATCTCACACAGGCAAGTTTTTACGCTATAAAATATTGTGGCGGATTAAAAATAGCGAGAGAAAGCGGGGGCGCTTTGGTGGTGATTATTCTGCGCCGTGAGCCCCCGGAACAATTAAAAAACATTAATTGTTTGCGTGTCAGTGCTCTTATTCCCCGGCGTTTTTGTAACTTTGCATCCTAAAAAAAACACAGTATATACAGACGTGAGAATAAAGGAAGTGGTTTGTGCCCTTGAGAAATTCGCGCCTCTGCCTCTGCAGGCTGACTACGACAATGCCGGCGTGCAGATTGGACTGACGGGGGCGGAAGTGTCAGGGGCATTGTTGTGTCTCGACGTTACGGAGGACGTGGTGGACGAGGCCGTGGCCAAGGGGTGCAACCTGATAGTGGCCCACCATCCGCTGATATTCCGTAAGCTGGGCAGCATAACGGGCGACGACTATGTGGGGCGCACGGTGATGAGGGCCATTAAGAGCGGCGTGGCTGTGGTTGCCATGCACACAAATCTCGACAGCGCCGCGGGCGGCGTAAACTTCAAGATGGCCGAGAAGATTGGCCTGTGCGACGTAGCCCTGATTGGCGGCAGGCGGAGCGCCGGCGGGGTGGAGGGCGGCGAGGCCGTGATAGGCTCGCTGCCTGCGGAGATGGCTGCTGCGGATTTTTTGGCGATGCTGAAAAGCGTGTTCGCCGCAGACTGCGTGCAGGCAAACGGGCTGCTGCGCCGGCCGGTGAGACGGGTGGCGCTGTGTGGCGGTGCCGGCGGATTTATGCTCGGCGAGGCCATACGCTGCGGGGCCGACGCGTTTGTGACGGGAGAGATGGGGTATCACCAGTATTTCGGCCACGGGCAGGAAATTCAGATTGCCGTGATAGGCCATTACCAGAGCGAGCAATATACGCCGGAGCTGCTGAGAGAGATTATCGGCAGGGAGTGTCCTGGTGTTCGGTGCGAGATAACAGAGACAAACACCAACCCGATATTTTATGTATAAAAATGTGAGAATTTATAATATCTATATATTATGGCAAAGAAAGAAGCTTTAGAATTGACTGAGGAGGAGAAGCTGAGCACTCTCTACCAGTTGCAGACCACGTTGTCGGCCATCGACGAGAACCGCGCGCTCAGGGGTGAGCTGCCTCTTGAGGTGCAGGATCTTGAGGACGAGATTGTGGGCCTGAACACCCGTATGGAGAAGATTGAGGCCGAGGTGGCCGAGTTTCAGGCCGCGGTGTCGCAGAAGAATGGCGAAATCGCCGACGCCGAGGCGGGCGTGGAGAGGTACCGCAGGCAGCTCGACGAGGTGAAGAACAACCGTGAGTACGACACTCTTACCAAGGAGATAGAGTTCCAGACTCTGGAGATTGAGCTTTGCAGGAAGAAGATTAAGGACGCTCTCGTCAGGATAGAGGAGCGCGGCCGTGACCTTGCTCACGCCAAGGAGCTTGTGGACGACAGGAATGTGGCTCTGAGGCAGAAGAGGGAGGAGCTTGACGAGATTATGCAGGAGACCCGCGAGGAGGAGGAGAGGCTGAAGGCCAAGGCTCACGAGCTGGAGACGAAGATTGAGCCGCGTCTGCTGTCGAGCTTCAAGCGCATAAGGAAGAATGCCCGCAACGGCCTGGGCATAGTTTATGTTCAGCGCGACGCATGCGGCGGCTGCTTCAACAAGATTCCGCCACAGAGACAGCTCGACATAAAGATGCACAAGAAAATCATAGTCTGCGAGTATTGCGGCCGCATTCTTATCGACCCCGAGCTGGCTGGCGTGCAGAGCGCCGTGGCTGAGGAGAAGCCGAAGCGCAAGCGCGCCATAAAGAAGACTAAGAAGGAGGAGGAATAGTTTTCAGAAACCGTATAAACAACAAAAACGGCAAGGCACATACGGATATGCCTTGCCGTTTTTGTTGTTTGTGGTTTTGCCGTTTATAGTCCTCTTGCCTTGTATATCCGGTCTTTCGCGTCGTTTATCTCCTTGAATTTCTTCTCGGCGGCTCTTCTCACGTCCTCGCCCAGGGTTGCCACGCGGTCGGGATGGTGCTGCAGTGCGAGTTTCCGGTATGCCGCCTTCACCTCCTGGTCAGAGGCGTCGGGAGAGATGCCCAACACCCTGTAGGCTGCCCCGAGGTCGGTGCTGCCGCTGGAGAGGCTGAGCATTGACTCGAGATCCGGCAGGGATAGCCCGAGGGCAATGGTGATTTCTCTGAGAGCCTGGATTTCTGACGGATGCACTTTGCCGTCGGCCTGCGCTATTATTACGAGAAAGTTGAGCAGCTGCAGCCTTGCCGCATAGTCTGTGTTGGCGGCAATCTGCCTTGCCGCGCTCTCTATGACGCTGCGGTATTGCCGGGGGCCCATCTCTTTCTGCTTCTCGAAGAGCTTGAGCAAAATCTGCTCGCCCTCATGGACTGCCTGCTCGCCGAAATTCGCGCGCAGCGTACGGCGCACGCACTCCATTTCGGAGTGCATCACCTTTCCGTCGGCTTTTATTATGTACGATGCCAGTACAAGCACTGAGAATCTGAACGAGTTACGCTGTCCCTCGTACACCTGCTGCTGGTGTGCCCGGTACTGCTGCTCCTGCGATGAGCCGCGCCCGTAGCTGCCGTCGCCGTCGAAAGTGCTGCTGCCGTCGTAAGGCTGGTTTACACTGTCGATGCCATTGTCGAATATTGAGCCCAATACAAAGCCTGCGAGGGCTCCGAGCGGACCTCCGGTCATGAAGCCGAGAAATCCGCCAATCCATTTTCCTACAGCCATAATGTGTCTCTGTTAGTCTGGTTAGTCAACATAGTCTATTTTTACCACTACAACCCTTATTTCCTCTCCTGTCTCCAGATTCTTGAGGCCGTTGTTGATTTTTGCGATGTGCCAGTCGCGGGGGAAAAACAGGAAAAACTCCTTTGGGCTTGACAGATAGAACTTTGCCTTGGCTTTCGCCGTCAGGGTCTTGTCGGCATAGTACTGTGTGTAGTATCCTTGTGAGAATGTGGGGATTGACATCAGCAGTGCCAGTCCGAGGGTCAGAACAGTTTTTTTCATATATGCTATGGTTTTGTTGTTGCAAAAGTAGGAAAAAAAGGTAAGGATGCAAAATATTGTATGGGAAAACTTTGCTGTTTGTGGCAAAATGCCGAAATTTGCAGCGTTTGCCCGCTGCGTTGTTGCGGCAGGCTTAGAATGACATATAAATTTCCACCGGAATAAAGAAGAGTATGGTTTTTAGAATAGGGAAGGAGCTTGCGTTCCCAGATCCGAGGTATGGCGACGAGGACGGACTGATAGCCGTGGGAGGCGATTTGTCGGCCGACAGGCTGCTGCTTGCCTACAGCAACGGCATTTTTCCGTGGTATTCGTTCCGTGACCGTCCCGAGATAATGTGGTATTGCCCCATGCGCCGCTTTGTTATATTTCCGCCGGAGATACACGTCTCGCACTCAATGCGCAATCTTATGAACCGCCGGCAGTATTCCGTAGGCTTCAACGAAGTGATTGAGGCTTGCTCACGTTTGCGCTACGACGAGGAGGGGGCGTGGCTCGGCGAGGATATGGTGGCGGCTTACAAAGAGCTGCACCGCCAGGGATTTGCGGCGAGCGTGGAGGTATGGGACAGCGGTGAAAAGCTTGTCGGAGGTCTCTATGGCGTGGCGATAGGGCGGTGTTTCTTCGGCGAGAGTATGTTCTCGCTTGTGCCGGGTGCCAGTAAATTGGCTTTGATCTATCTTGCGCGGCTGATGGAGGAGCGGGGCGGAATGGTGATAGACTGCCAGTTTGAGACACCGCATCTTAAATCTATGGGCGGGCGGTACATCAGTTACGGGGAATATATGAGAAATGTCAGAGCCGAATAATCTTCAGGCTCTGACATTTCTCCACATATATGGCTGCTGCCGCCGGATGCCTATACAATCAGGTTGACGAGCAGCATTACGATAGGAATTGTAATGGCGGCAATGCCTATGATGTCGATAATAACGCCCGTCTTGATCATTTTAGTAATCGGGATATATCCGCTTGCGTAGACAATGGCGTTTGGCGGTGTGGAGACTGGGAGCATGAAGCCCAGAGAGGCTGACAAAGCTACGCCCACGGCTACGGGAATTGGACTGAAACCTGCTGACAGGGCTGCGCCGATTGCCAGCGGGCCTATCATGTTGGTGGCTGCCGTATGGGATGTAAGCTCAGACAGCAGCAGCGACATTACGCAGAATACGGCGACGAGAAGCAGCTCCGATGGCTCGCCGCCAAGCATGGCGATAATCTGGCCGCCTATCCATCCTGAAAGCCCGGTGCTGTACATCATGCCGCCCATGGCCAGGCCGCCGCCAAACAGGAGCAGCGTGCCCCATTCTACGCCGGCGACAGCGTCTTTCCACTCAAGAGTCATTTTGTGGCGCTTCAAGTCTACAGGAAGGAAGAACAGCAGCAATGCGCCGATCATGGCGGCAATGGCCTCGGGAAACAGCTTGTTGTATGTGTTCAGAGTCTCGCTCTCTGTGCCGAGTATGATACTGAGGAAACCAGGAGTCACCCACAGCAATACGGCGACGATAAAGGCAAAAAGCGTGTTTTTCTGCGCTCTTGTCCAACGCCCGAGCGACCTTACCTTCTCGCCGATAAACTCTTGTGCGCCCTCTATGTGCTCAACATCTGAGGGGAACATTTTGTAAAGCAGAAAGTAGGTTATTATGAAATAGAACACCATGGCGACAAAGCCCCACACCATCCACTGGAAGAATGAAATGTGGATTTCGCACAGCTCGCTCAGGAAACCCAGCATTATGATGTTTGGAGGGGTTCCGATAGGGGTGAGCACGCCGCCGATAGAGCATGCGTAGGCTGTCATCAGCATCAGCCCCGTGGCATATTTATACGTGCGCAGATTTATGGTCTTGCCGTTGGCCGCCATCATTTCCCTAATCGCCTCGAGCAGGCCTAAGGCTATCGGAAACATCATAGCGGCAGTGGCGGTGTTGCTTATCCA
>OGLR01000424.1_pt1 | contig 20348 bp, 16 predicted proteins | sample 1572931 | NCBI WGS metagenome assembly OGLR01 (sample SAMEA2581997, study PRJEB24529) | metagenome | biome: Human gut stool | place: China | collected 2011 | reverse complement strand
AATCAATAAACCGCAAAAAGCCACTTTTTAGAGCCTTGCTTGCGGCCGCTATACATAGCGGCCCTACAATCCAAATTATTACATCTTATCAAACAAATTGTCCACCACCTTGCCGTCGAACAGGTTGATGATGCGGTCGGCGTGTGCGGCATCCTTCTGCGAGTGGGTCACCATCACTATGGTTGCGCCGTCCTTGTGCAGCTCGTCGAGCATCTCCATCACCTCCTTGCCGTTCTTTGAGTCGAGGTTACCTGTAGGCTCATCGGCGAGAATCAGTCCGGGATTGGCAACCACGGCACGCGCTATTGCCACGCGCTGCTGCTGACCTCCCGACAGCTGTGCTGGGAAGTGGCGGTTGCGGTGGCCTATTGCCATGCGCTCCATCACGTCGTGTACGCGGCGGCGCTTCTCTGCCTTGTCCATCTTCAGGTTGTTGAGCGGCAGGAGGATGTTCTCCTCCACGGTCATCTCCTCAATGAGGTTGAATGCCTGGAACACAAAGCCGATTTTGCCCTTGCGGTATTCGGTGCGCTCGCTCTCGCGGAGCTTTGCCACCTCCACGCCGTCGAGCTTGTAGCTGCCCGATGTAGGGTTGTCGAGCAGTCCGAGGATGTTGAGCAGGGTCGACTTGCCGCAGCCCGACGGTCCCATCACGGCTACAAACTCGCCGTCCTCCACTGTTATTGATACACTGTTGAGCGCTACTGTCTCCACACTGTCTGTGCGGAACACCTTTTCCATGTCTTTAATCTCGATTTTCATAATTGTATTTTTTGTTTATTGATTACTTCTGTATATTTCCTGTTTTTTGTTACAAAAGTAATCATACTCAGCCATCATGTAATGACTTTTATTCAAAACCGTATGTTTTGAGGGTAAAAACGTCTAATTTTTAGACAGTGCGTTTTTTCCACGCCGCAGTCATGGGCAGTGTGTCTGTTGTCAAGCCTTTCGATAATAAACTGATATGTTTCGCATCCGCCCAATGGCTCATTTTCAATAAAACTTATTGAAGTTGCAGATGTTGCCTCCCCATCATATTCCTCTACTCACTCTTCAGCGCCTCTACGGGATTCTCCATTGCCGACTTCACGCAGCGCAGTGTCACGAGCGCCACCGTTATGGCGGCTACGAGCAGCAGCGCCACGGCAAACACCCACCATGACACGGGGATGCGGTTGGCATAGCCCTCGAGCCAGCGGTTGATGACGTAGTAGCACAGCGGCACGGACAGCACGAAACTGATTGCCACGATGAGCAGATACTGGACGTTGTACATACGGATGATGTCGGCGACGCGGGTGCCGTGGATTCGCCTCACTGCCACTTCGCGGCGGCGGTACTGGGTGTCGAAGAGCACGAGCCCGAACACTCCGATAAGCGCTATCGTCACGGCTATGGCGGCAAAGATGATGAGGAGCACCGACATGTTTTGCTCGTTCTCATACTGGCGGCTCAGCTGCTCGTCGAAATGCTCCACGGGAATATCCTCGATGTCGGTGTCGGGAGCCACCTCAAGTATCATGTCGGTAACATATTTCTTGACCTCGCGCAGGTCTGCCCCGGGAGTTGTGCGGAAATACATTCTGCTGGGAAACTGTCCCCAAGTGTTGTCGCCAAAGACGTAGAACGCCAACGGCTCAGAGTTGAATTTCATGGGACGGAATTTGATGTCCTCACATATTCCCACTATATTCACAAGGGTGTCGATGCCCCAGAACTGGCCGTCGGTGGTCACCTGAAACTCGCGCTTGGCGGTCATGTTTAATATGGCGGTTCCCTTGGCGTGCTCGTCGTTTTTGTTGAAGTTGCGGCCTTCAACCACGGGAATGCCGAGCATCCTCAGAAAGTTCCACGACACAGGGAACACCGCGAGGTGTATGTTCTTCCGCTCGCCGTTTTGATAGAGGTCGCGCCCCCAACCCATGCGCTCCGGTGCCACGATGATGCCGCTTGCCCATGCCACGTCGGCAATGAGCGGACTGCGGCGCAGCTTCGACTCAAACGCCGTGCGGCTCTCAAAGTCGTGGCTTATCTTCTGCGGAGCGTTCACGGTCATCAGATGGTCGCGCTTGAAACCGAGGTCGGCATTCATCATGTAGCGGTATTGCAGATATACGAAGAGCGATGATATGATGAGCGACAGAGCCACCGTGAACTGAAACAGCAGCAGCGCCATGCGGAAGCTCCGGCCGCGGCGGGTGTTGCCAAACGAGCCTTTGAGCGACAGCACGGGAGGCATTGACGTGATGTACCATGCAGGATAGAGGCTTGCCGCCACCGCCAGCACTAATGCCAGCACGGCTATGCCCGATACCACCGTTACGTTGTGGCTCAGTCTTATGTCGGCGTTGAAGAAGCCGGCAGCCGAGCTTTCTGCAAGCGCGGTGGCGAGTACTGCCGCCAACAGCAGTGCCACAGCCACGAGCACCGCCGATTCGAGTATTATATTACCGCGCAGACTCCAGTTGGAATAGCCGAACACCTTGTGGATGTTGATTCCACGTATGCGGCGCGGCACTAATGCCATGTAGAAGTTCACATAATTGAAGAACGCCACGAAGAGTATCAGCACGAAGATGGCGCAGCAGGTGTTGAAGAACAGCTGCGACGAATGTTCGGCACCGGTCATCTGGTCGCTGTCGTGCAGATAGAAGCGGCTCATTGGCGTCAGCTCTATCTTCAGGCTCTTGATGGCTCCCATCACCTCGTCGCTGTCAGACACCTTGCCGCCGGAGTTTGCCATAGCCTTCTTCTGCGACGACTCTTTCATTATCTGCTTGGCTATGTCGAGGTTGACGGCATCGTTGGCGCTGCGCAGCTTATATACGAAGGTGTAGTTCCAGTTTGCGGTGCTGGTGAGGTTGTCCTTTATCGTCAGTTCGCTAATCACCTCGGTGCCTGCCAGGGTGCAGTTGTCGGGCATGTCGCTGAATATGCCCACAATCAGAAAACCGGTTTCCTGATTTCTGTACACCCTGTCGCCCACCTTCAGTTTCCATTTGTCGGCAAGGCTGCGGCTGATGGCGATTGTGTTGGGCTGGCTTATCTGTCTAAGGTCGCCCTCTTCCGTCGTAAAGCCCATTATCTCCGTTGCCGAGGCGCTCATCTCGCGCCCCTTCACCTTTATCTTCTTTTTGTCTGTGTCGTTGCCGTCGGTGTAAAACGCATTGTTATACTCGCTTTTTGCCATGCTGCACACGCCGAACGCCTCCACAGAGGGCAGTTTCTCGCCGATGGCGTTGCCTATGGGCATCGACAGTAGGGCTTTCTTGTTCTTGTCGTCGCCCTGCTCCAGCACGAACACCCGCTCGCTGTCTGGAATGCAGTTGTTGTAGGTCAGGGTGTAGTATATCTGCACGCCTATTACATACGCCGTTGCCAGCGCAATGCCCAAGCTGATGATGTTGAGCAGTGTGGATATTTTGTAACGTAACAATGATTTCATTTTTCTTTAATTTTAGGAATGGTAAGAGTTGTAGGAATTGTATGATGTGTAGGAGAGTGGTAGGAGTATTAACTCCTCACTCCACACTAATCACTGATTAAGATTTTCTCCGCGTCGCCAAAGTTGTCGTAGCTGCTGGTTATCACGCGCTCGCCGGCTTTAAGTCCCTCCAGCACTTCGTAGTACTGCGGGTTTTGCCTGCCAATCTTTATCTGGCGTTTCACGGCCTCCTTGCCGTTGGCTGCAAGCACGTAGATCCATTTGCCGCCCGTGGTCTGATAGAACGAGCCTCTCGGTATGAGTATCGCCTTAGTGGGCTCGCCCAGCTGCAGGTTGATGTAGTAGGTCTGTCCCACACGAATCTTGTCGGGACGTGTGCCGCTGAACACGAGGTCGGTGCGGAACTGCCCGTTTTTCACCTCGGGATATACCTTCGACACGTGTACGGCATACTGTGAGTTCTGGCGCTCAAACTTTCCGTCCAGACCTATCGCCACACGGTCGATGTAGTGCTCGTCGATGTTCACGATTATCTTGTAGTCGTTGAGCACGTTTATCTGTCCCACCATCTGCCCCGAGGCAACGTTCTGTCCAATCTCGGCATTCAGGTTTCCGAGCTGTCCGCTGTGCGACGCGCGGATGTTCAGGTTGTCGGCACGCTGGCGCACCAACATCAGGTTCTGCATCATGTTCGACAGGCTCTCGCGCATCATCTTAACCTGCACCGAGCGGTAGAGCGAGTCCTGTCGTATGCGGTCGCGGAGCAGTTGCAGTTTCTGTTCAGCCAACTCATAGTCCTCCTTGGCTTTCAGATATTCCTCGCGCGATGTCAGTTTCTCATCGTATAGCGACTTCTGCTGATTGTATAGGCGGCGCATGCGGTTGCGCTCCGTCTGTGTGGAGAGCACGTCCTGGCGCAGCGACAGCCGTTCCTTCTCCATGGCAATCTCCGTGTCGCGCAGCATGTTCTGCTTCTCGGCAAGCTGTGCCTCCGAGTCAAGAATCTGCTGCTGCAGGTTGGGGTTGCGCAGCGTGAGGATAATGTCGCCCACGCTAACCATCGAGCCTTCGGCTATGAGCTTCTGTTCCACGATGCCGGTCTCCAGTGCCGACACCTGCACCACCACGCCAGCCTCCACCTGTCCGCTCAGGCGTATGTAGTCGTTAAAGTCGCCGTTCCTGACATCGCTCACGGTCAGCGAGTTGCCATCGATGCGGAAAGTCTTTACACCTGTGCCTGCAAATGCCCATACAATGAGTGCAACGAGCAATGCCGCCGGCACTCCAATCTTTGCGTATTTTTTCAATCGCGGATTTTTCTGCTTTATTTCTCTGTCCATATTGTTATTTTATTTTGTTTCTGTTTTTTCTTAGGAGTTAAGACGGGAAGTTAAAATAGGAAATTATGATGTGGAGTTATGATGGGCCGAATGTTTTTGAGTGGCTATATCTATTGGCTACTTTTAACTCCTTCTTCTTAACTCCTAATCTTTACTTCTCATTTTAACTCCCAATTTTCACTCTCTAATCAGCGGCATCCCCTGATAATATTCGTAAATAATCTTGTTGATGATAGTCTGTATGCGCTTTCCCACGAGGGTGGCATGTGCTGTGGCCAGCTTCGAGTTGCTGGTATATAGATCCATTGGCGACACGCCGCCAAGCTCATATTTTCGCCGCATGGCATGGTTTGAGAGTTCCTCAGCCCCTGCACGGGCTTCTGCGGCTTGGTATTCGCTCTCTGCGGCATCAACATCGAGCAGAGCCTCGCTCATAGCCCGCTCTATCTCATAACGTGTCTTGTCAAGCTCCACCTGCCGCTGACTATAGGCCAGCTTTGCACGCTTCAGACGGTTAGTGTTCGCAAATCCGTCAAACAATGGCAGAGAGACCGAAAAACCTACATACTGTCCCATGTTGTTGTGCCATTGGGATGAGAAGCCCGGAGCGTCATAGTTGCTGCCGAGCACTTTATAGTAAGAAGTCGAGATGCCTCCGCTCAGCGATATTCTCGGCATAAAGTTCCCGTATGCCGCACGGAGCAGGTAGCGGCTGCGGCGCAGCTCATATTCCGCCTGCATTATGCGGGGATGGATTTTAAGGGAAGAGGGAAGAGGGAAGAGGGAAGAATTCTTTTTAAGGGAAGAGTGAAGAGGGAAGAGTGAAGAATGGGCTTGCGCCATTGATGTATCCGCAAAGATTTCAGCGCCAACAAACGAGCCTTCATTTCTAAAGGATTCTTCGTTCTTCACTCTTCGTTCTTCACTTAAAAAGAATTCTTCACTCTTCACTCTTCGTTCCTCACTTATACTTATCTCTTCACTTAAACTCATTCCCATTTGCGCCTTCAGCTCAATCATAGCCTTACGGCGCAGGTTTTGCTGTTTCAGCAGCTCATATTCATCACTCGCAACTATGGCCTTCATATCACCGATGTCCGCCACCGATTTTACACCGAGCCTCTCCTGACGTTCTGTCACCTCGAGATTATGGCGGTCGCTCTCGAGCTGGCTTTCCATCTGCTTCTCAAGTGCGGCATAATAAATGATGTTGTAAAACGCCTTAATCACCGCCAACGATATCTGGTCCGCCTCGTTCTCTGCGGCTTTTTTCTGACTCAGCTCTGCCATCCGTGCGGCACGGTAATTGTTTACAGAAACCAAACCGTCGAATAGCGGCAGGCTCATCGACAATGAATATCCGTTGTTAAACGTCTTTTTTGTATCGTAAGTGTTAGTCTCAGGGTCTACGCCACGGCCGAAACTCAGATTGCCATTCGTATATACCCCCACGTCAGGCAGCATCGATGCCGCCTGTATGCGCTTGTCCATTTTCGACTGTTCCACCGCCAGACGATTGGAACGGTTGGCAAAGGCGTGGTTACGGGCATAGACGAGACAGTCGTTGAGCGACATCTCCCGCTCCTGTGCCCATAGCCCCATCGCCATTGCCAGAAAAACTAAACTAAATACAAACCGAAACTTTTGCATATCATCTTTTTTATTGCAAAAGTATTCATTCGCCGCCGTCAGACAATGATTTTTATCCAAAATCGTATCTTTACGGGGTGAAAACGTCTAAAAAATAGACACTATGCTTAAGAGAAAACACAAATAGAGATGATTTATGCTTGCATAATTGAAAAATATTACTACCTTTACAACAGAAAAACAAATAGACAGCAATATGAAACTATTGATAATTGACGACAACGAGGCGGTGCTCCGCTCATTGAAATTAGTGTTTACCGGCGTATTTGACCATGTCGTTACGGTCAGCAATCCGCAGCTGCTGCCGGCATTGCTCAGAGAGGGCGATGTGGATGCGGTGCTGCTCGACATGAACTTCGATGCCCGTAAGCTCGACGGCAGTGAGGGGCTGTTCTGGCTTGAAAGAATAAAGGAGCGCGAGAATGCCCCGGCAGTGGTGCTGATAACAGCTTTCGGCGACGTGCCACTTGCAGTTGAGGCTATGAAGCGTGGCGCCGAGGACTTTGTCACCAAACCGTGGGACAATGAGGAGCTGATAGCCAAGCTGCACAAGGCGATGGCAAAGCGCAGGGAGCGGATGGCAGACCAGGCAGCCGTGGCAGAGGCACACATAAACAACGCACGGGCTAAAGAGCATAGCAACATGACGCTGGAGGAACTGAAAACCGACCACATAAGCCATGTGGTGAAAGAGTGCGGCGGCAATCTCACACTGGCAGCCGCGCGGCTTGGCATAAACCGCCAGACACTATATAACCAGATGAAGAAAATGAAGAATGAAGAGTGAAGAACGAAGAATCAAATATCTATAAAACTAATAGATTCTTCACTCTTCACTCTTCATTCTTCACTCTTCACTCTTCACTCTTCACTTATACTATGCGCCACTTTAGACTTAACATAATTCTTGCCCTCCTTGTAATTATAGTTGCGTCGGCAGCCCTCGGGATGCTGCTTGCCGCCGGAGGACACGCCGTACCCAAAATTCTGCTTACGGCAGTCATTGCCGCAATGTTAGTAAGGATGATGCAGATGGTGTGGCGGCTCATTCACCAGATGTCGTTCTTTGTCCGCGCCCTAAGCAACAGCGACTTTATGATACGCTTCCCCAGGAGCGACGACCACGAGCTGTGCGAGATGTTCAGCACCATGAACGACATAATAGCGCTTTACCGCGATAACCAGATAGAGATAGAGACCAAGCGGTTTTACTACGACCGCATACTGAAAATAATGAGCCACGAGCTGCGCAACAGCGTTACTCCTATAGTGTCGTTGAGCGACGACATGCTCAAACGCCCGAACGTGTATCAGGGAGATACGCTCCGCGAGGGCATTGAGGTGATAAACGACCGCTGTGTGAGCATGAAACGTTTCCTCGACTCATACTACGAGATGACGCATCTGCCACAGCCGCAAATGAGCACCATTGACGTGGGGCAGATGCTGGCGCACATCAAACAGCTCTTTGACCAGGAACTCAAAAAGGAGGAATATAACAATGTGGATTTACGTTTCAATTATGGCAACGGCATGTCCATTAACGGAGACTGTGATCTGCTCAGTCAGGTACTTATCAATCTTATAAACAATGCGCTGCAGGCTACAACAAACACAAAGCGTCCGCTAATAGAGATCGTGGCATCCACCCCCAACGGCAAACCATACATCACCGTGACTGACAATGGCACTGGAATACCCGATGACATCATCGCCGACATATTCCTGCCGTTCTACACCACCCGTGAGAGCGGCACGGGAGTGGGGCTGTGCATCAGCCGACAGATAATGAGGCTGCACGGAGGCGACCTCACCGTGAGCAGCAAACCTGGTACAGGCTCGCAATTTACAATGTCATTTGAAACCGAGTAGGAGAAAAATGATGCAATTTCAACGAAAACTGTTGTGAGTATGTTTTCCCACAGATGAGCAGATTCTTCATTGAGCCGTTTTTGGGGCTGCGCATACGGAGAATGTGGAGAAAATCAATTTTGTATCATTGAAGAGCCATGCAAAAATGCCGCATGGCGCACAAGCCTTCGCAGCCGCTTTCGATGGCTTATGCAACCGCTTGCAATAGCCAATGCAAGCGGCTGCATTTTTTTAGCAGTGTACGAAACCGTTTTTTTTAATATTATAAAACCAGTTGGCGGAATTGAAATAACAGGGAGGGCAGGTTTCCAACCTGCCCTCCCTGTGTAACATTTACTGCGGCCGCTATACATAGCGGCCCTACATTCATTCCCTTTCATATTATTTAATATTCTTGCTTGCAGAAATTTCAATATTTTGTTGTAAGTTTGCAACGATGAAAGTATTGAAGGGGTTTTTAGCAATGTTTCTGGCGGGCATCGGGAATTGTGCCCATGCACAGAGTGATGACAATTCGGCGGCCGAATTGACACCTATAGCCTATGATGTTGCCGCAGATATGCCGACGGCAGACAGCATCCAACTGGTGTTGCCGTATGTGAATACTTTCGGACAGGTAGAGAATTTTTCTTGGCAGCCTTATTATTGGCGGCCAAACATGCAATGGGACTTGCACAAGGGACTTAATCTGAACCTCGGCTTGTCGGTGTTTGCGCAATTGGGCAAACACTCGTATGGCGGAGTGGGCTTCACACAGGATATCTCAGCATTGTATGCCGTGCCAGTAACCGACAAGCTGTCGGTGGCTGTGGGCGGATGGCTGAGCAACATAAACTGGGCTAACAACTCATGGCACGACGCGGGACTCACGGCTATCGTCGGCTACCGTTTCAACCAACATTGGGAGGCTTTTCTGTATGGGCAGAAGTCTATAGTAAGGGGCATGCGCATGCCCTACCCTCTTTACGACATGCAACAGCTTGGCGACAAAATCGGGGCTTCGGTAAGATACAATGTGAACCCGTCGATGAGCATTGAGGTATCTGTGGAAAGGGGGTGCCCCCCTGCCCCCCGGTGGGGGGTGCCGCAACCTAAAAACTAATCATGGCCGCAGCATAAAACTAATCACGACACCCCCCACCGGGGGGCAGGGGGGCGACAGATATTCCTGCACCCCTCAAGTATTGACACCAGCTCAGATGCTGCCTGCGCCCGAAGCATGGCTATGCGTATCTGGCGGAAATCGGGAATGCCCTTGAATATGGGGCTTGCCGCAAGATGGCGGCGGGTATGCAAAATGCCGCGGTACTCGTCTATCCGCTCTATGTTGATGCGCAGCTGCTCCTCGAGCAAATCTATTTTCTCATCAACCGTAAGCGGCTCAGACGCTATTCCACTCAGACACTCGTTTATTTCCTTGAATATCCATGGACGGCCGAAGGTGGCACGGCCAACCATAATGGCATCTACTCCATATCGCTCAAATGCCGCCTTTGCCTCCTCCGCACTTGTTATGTCGCCATTGCCGATGATGGGAATTGTGATGCGGGGATTGCTCTTCACCTCTCCGATAAGTGTCCAGTCGGCATTTCCGGTATACATCTGGCTGCGTGTGCGCCCGTGTATGGTCAGCGCCTTTATTCCGCAATCCTGAAGCTGTTCGGCAAGTGTCGGTATCACGAGGCTCTCGCTATCCCACCCGAGGCGTGTCTTAACGGTGACGGGCACGTTTACAGCCTTAACCACCTCACGTGTTATGTCGAGCATCAGCGGAATGTTCCGCAGCATTCCGGCACCTGCGCCCTTGCCTGCGACTTTCTTTACCGGGCATCCGAAATTTATGTCTATAACGTCGGGGCGCGCCTGCTCCACTATGCGCGCGGCCTCAACCATGTCGTCTACCGTGCGCCCGTAGATCTGAATGCCTACGGGACGCTCCTCCTCACAGATAGTAAGTTTGCTTACGGTTGATTTCACAGCCCTCACCAAAGCCTCTGCCGACACAAACTCGGTATAGACCATGGCAGCCCCGAAACGCTTGCAAAGCATTCGGAAACCGATATCGGTGACATCCTCCATCGGTGCCAGAAACACCGGATTTGGTCCAAATTCTATATCACCAATCCTCATCAATATCCGAAAGTATAAGTGGTAGTCTTGCCACGGTTGTCGCTAACGGCAACGGTCTTTATAGAGCCGTCGGCATTAGTGGCGGTCTCAAAAACGTATGTGGTGCCCTTCTTGCCCTCAGCCTTTGCTATGACGCTTGTCTGGCGGGCGAGCTTATAGAACGACAAAAGCATGAACGGGTCGCAACTGGCGACACCCTCCATAAGCTGGTTTACATCTACCGTAGTTGTGCGGTTGTCGATGTTGCTGTACGTCATCTTGTACACCTCCGCCTTGTGGCTATGGTCAGAATAAATGCGCTCTATGCCAATGCTGTCGGCACGGTGCAGGCTGTCCACCTCAAGACTTCCCTTGCCGTTGTAATAAAAACCGTATGCCTGCACAAATTTATCGCCAATGGTATTGTTTATCATAAATCCGTTGGCAAAGCTATAGTCATAGACACCATTGGTAAAGCCCTTGTATCCTATTTTCTGCGAGACATTTGTACGGCGGCCGTCAACATTGTTTACAAGATATCCCCCGGCCGACTCAAGCCCGGTTATCATTCTTGGCTGGAAGATATACATGTTTGAACCAGGCAAGAAGCGGTCGATACATTCGCCCTCAAGAGTCAGATTGTTGAGAGTAAACAGCGTATCAGCGTACGTAAACTCATATTTTGTCTGCTTAGCCGTTACTGTCCGCTCTCTCTCATCGTAGCTGAACTCAATCTCACGCCTCATTTCGCCAGCACTCATAGAGATAGCCGTAGGGCGATGTTTTCCGTCGTAGTCTATGCTTATGTTGCTGCCGTCGCTGCCCGTAATAGTGCGTACCTCGGCGGCATTGCCAAGCGAGCCGTCCTGACGTGTGGCAAACTGGCGGAAGCGGAACGACGCTCTTGCACGGCTTGCATCCTCAGAGTCTACAATGCGGAAAGTGGCATAGCGGCTTTTCCCTGTTTTGTTTTCCTCAAACTCCACACCATATTTCGTTATGGTATAGGCTTTTCCCGTCAAATCACCCTTTATGGTTACAAAACTATTGTCGCCCTCAACCAACTCTATGCGCCACGGCGAATATGAGAGGAAGCACAGGCTGTCCTCTGTCTCGTTGGCATACGCATATCCGAAAGGCATGTCAGCTGTAACAGGTTTACCGATCTGGATGCCATAATATGAGCCGGAATCCATCTTGTCACACGATGCAGCCATGGCGACTACAGCCAATGCCGCAAAAATATTTTTCTTTATATCCATAATTTAAAAGTTATTTTTATTCCGACTGCAAAAATACAAAATAATATCGAAAAACAGGCATAAAACCGTTTTATGTTTAACCTGCATTATTCATATTGTTCCGTTACGAAAGGGCTATAATGCAGGCTAAAAAAGCCTCCGTACCGCTAATAGGGTACAGAGGCCTTCTTGCCGGTTCCTCACAATACGGATATTGCTGCGGAAAATATCTCTCTCAAAATTTTCTTCTTTTTACATCAGAACCAAACCAGAGTCAAAAACTGACTTGTTTGAATTGTAACTGTTGTCGCATGCTTTAATCCACATTCTCTTTACAAAATCAACAATCTTTTTCATAACTTCAAATCTATTTAAATTAAACTTAGGGGCTTGTGTCATCCTTGTTTTTGCCCCGTTATCCTGTGGACATCCGCCGATGCCCTGTTCTCTTGTTATCCGCTGCAAAGATATGGCATTTCCACATCTGCAGCAAGCAATTTTTAAGTAATTGCGTATTTTCCATGCAGTTTTTGACGTACATCAAAAAACACTCATTAAGCTGCGCTATGGCTTTCCCCATAAGCTCAGAAGACGCAAAGCGGTTTGAACATACGCTTGTCCCGCATATCTACCGGCCATTACAGACTTTACAGACTGAGGAAAGGCCTTCATTTTTCTTCCGTTTTTCTTTGCCAGTTCATTTTAAATCCCTAACTTTGTTGCTCAACAAACAATCTTCTTGTGACAAGCCACTACATTTATCAACAACTTAAACTTATGAGAAAACTTACATTATCACTAATTTTCCTATGCATCGCCAGCATGACAGCTATGGCAAAGAGCGTGGTTTTCACCTTGGCTGACGATACGAAAGTGTACTATCTGCTTGGAGGCGAGACCAACCCCATGATGAGGTTCGCCGACGGCAAGCTGACCGTCGAAGCCGACACCTACGAATTTACAGACATCAAGAATTTCTACATTTCTGCCGAGGATGACCCAGCGGGCATCGGAAACCTCTTGACAAAACACAATTTCAGTTTTCAAGACGGCACTGTCGTACTACAGTCTGCTGACGCAAAAAACGCCGCTGTATTTACCACCGACGGCAAAGCCGTACAAGCCGGCATCGTGAGGAATGGCGACATTTTCACCGTCAACCTGAATTCGCTGCCGGCAGGGAGCTACATCATAAAAGCCGGCAAGACGGCATTCAAAGTCTCGAAAAAATAGGAGGACACTATTATGACGATTTTAAAAAACACACTCAAGACTGCTTTTTTGGGCTTCGCATGCATGACAAGTCTCACGGCCACCGCCCAGGACAAGCCCGACAAATTCTCATTCTGCTTCGACGACCGTTTCATAGCCAACGACGAGATTGACCTCGTAGATGTAGACTCCGTTAGCTTTGAGAAAAACTACATGAAACGGTTTAAACTTTACAAAGGCAGCGTCAGGAAACTCACCACGGCCTACCGCACCGGCGGCAAGTATATTTTGGGCGACGGCCCACGCTCGCTCATCAAGCCCAACCAGTACAGCACAATAGACTTTACAAAAGAAACATCAAAATGGTGTTTCCAGCGCTCAATGGAGTCTGAGCACTTCATCTGCTTTTGGGAAAAAGGTCTCAATCTTGTAAACAACACCGTGTCGCTCGGAGGACATTCCATAAACGTAAAAACCATGCTCAACCGTGCCGAGACAGTATGGAAGTCGTACGTTGAGGACCTCGGATTTCTCGTGCCAGGCCAGTCAACCACCGACTCATACAAAATCTGCATGTTCATAGTAAACCAGACTGACTGGCGTGCCGACGGCTCGGGAGAAGACGGTACAGCCTACTACTATTCAGGAACCACAAAAAACTCAAAAAGCGTAAAGGTGGGACTGTTCCACTGCAACCCGTGGGCAGCGTCGGCTGAGGGCGGACACACAATGGCCCACGAGGTCGGACACGTGTTCCAATACCTCGTTTGCGCCGACCTCGGCACCAGTCACGGCTGGGGATGGGGCTTCGGCGACGGCGGCTCAGGCGGCAACTGCTGGTGGGAGTGCTGCGCACAGTGGCAAGCCTTCCAGGTTTATCCCGCCACTACATTCAGCAACTACCGCTACAACGAGTATGTTACATCAGCCTACAAAAATCTTCTACACGAAGACTTCCGCTACGCCAATTATTTCATTCAAAACTACTGGTGCGAGCTGTTCGGCAAAGATTTTATCGGCAAACTGTGGAGAGCGTCCACACGGCCGGAAGACCCCGTACAGACATATCTGCGCATAAACAATCAGACAACAGACGACTTCAACAAAATGATTTTTGACTACGCATGCCGGGCCATTACATGGGACATCGACTGGCTGCGCGACAAGGGCAAAAACTATCAGAACTCGTTCTCAACCACACTAAACCATGTGGCAGGAACAGAAAACACATACATCGTAGCACCCGAATGCACACCACAGAACTACGGATTTAACATAATCCAGCTCAAAGGCTTCACCCCGGGACAGACCGTAAAGGTAAACTTCAAGGGCGTGGCAGGCGCAGAAGGCTACCGCAGCATAAACACAGACAAGGCCGGATGGCGCTACGGATTCGTAGCACAGGCTACAGACGGCTCACGCATCTACGGCGACATGCACAGCGACAAGGAAGGCACTGCAGAGCTAACCCTGCCTGAACAAACCGCAAAAGCATGGCTCGTGGTTACGGGCGCACCTACCGAACACTGGCGCCACCCATGGGACGACAGCGCTGAGAACGACGAGCAGTGGCCATACACTGTAGAGCTAACCGGATGCTCGGCAATGGGCACAACAAGAGAATATGGCGACTATCCCGAAGATTACCAGCGCAAGGACACCACCGTGGTGATAGACGCCGAGCTTGCCCGCGCCAACGACTACAGCAGCGTACGTGTTCAATACGACATGGATGCCATTAGCCAGGCCCTCGGAGTCAGCACCAAACAGATGAAAGCCGTGAAATGTAGCGCATCAAGCAAAGGCGTACAAGGCACCATCGACTTTGTAGGCGTAAATGCCAACGGCACCTACCGCTACGGCACCACAACCTCAACATCGTCAGCCACATGTTTCGGTCACTGGTTCAGCACGACAGGCAACGTCTGCGGCTACGACGGCAGCGCCGCAATCTTTGCAGAGATGTACCCGGATAAATATGGCTGCTACGTTGGACAATATCCCAACCGCCTCACCGCTGGCAACACCTACACCGTCCGTCAGGCATTCGTCTACACACACACCGACGGAAAACAATATACGGCGACAATGCTTGTGAGACTCAAAATAAAGTAGATTGCAAAAATAATGCAAAACACCTGCAAAATAAAGGACGTGTACGTAAGATTACCAACTAAAATCGGGATATTCTTGCACAGCCGAAAAAAAAGAATTACTTTTGCCGCATATACTGAAAACAACTAAAGTGTATGAGAACGGCATTGTTTACAGGCAGCTTCGACCCTTTCACAATAGGACACGACTCGATTGTGAGGCGCATTGTGCCACTATTCGACAGGATAGTGATTGGCGTTGGCATTAACGGACGGAAACACTGCATGGCAAGTCCTGAGGACAGGGTGATGACAATACAGCGGATATATGCCGGCAACGGCAACATAGAGGTAGTGGCTTTCAGCGACTGCGCCATAGACCTTGCAAAGCGCACAGGTGCGCAATGCATCGTAAGAGGTGTGCGAAACGTGAGAGATTTTGAATACGAGCGCGACCAGGCTGAGATAAACAGGATGATAGGCGGAATAGAGACCCTGCTGCTGTTTGCCGAGCCCCAGCTTGCCTGCCTGTCATCGAGCGCCGTGAGGGAGTTAACGGCTTTCGGGAAAAATGTCGATGAATTGTTGCCCCCCTGCCCCCCGGCGGGGGGTGTCCCAATACAAAACAAACATTAAACCATACCCCCACTGACAACTAAGGGGGCTACAATATGATAACATACAATACAGAAGGCGTGAAAATGCCTAAGATAAAGAAACGCGACACCACGGCATGGATAAAGGCTGTGGCTGCCAGCTACGGACGAAATGTAGGCGAAATAGGCTACCTGTTTGTCGACGATGAGAAAATTCTCGAGGTAAACCGCGAGTATCTCGGCCACGACTATTATACCGACATCATAACGTTTGACTATGACGAGGGCGACATCATCAACGGCGACCTCGTGATAAGTCTCGACACCGTGAGAAGCAATGCGGAAATGTTCGGGAAAACATACGAGGAGGAGCTGCACCGCGTAATCATCCACGGCATACTCCACCTTTGCGGCATCAACGACAAAGGTCCCGGTGAGCGCGAGATTATGGAAGCTGCCGAGAACAAGGCATTAATTTTGAGAAAACTGTAGGGCCGCTACGTGTAGCGGCCGCAAACAATGATTGGTCTATACGCGATTACATTTTTCAAATGCGGCCGCTACACGTAACGGCCCTACTTTTACAGAAATCAAAGGCCAATTGACAGAATTAAATACGCACAGAGTTAATTCTGTCAAGGGGCAAGGTATATTAAATACATATGAGAAAAAACGCAAGCGGCTTCATTGACCAATGAAGCCGCTTGCGATGGCCGATGAAACCGCTTGCATAGTTCTGTATAGCTGTGGAATAAAAAATGATGCATAGACGACAACACATCTCCCTATATTTATCGGGTGGCCATCACTTTACCGGATGGAACAGCCTGTCTTTCGTTCCCAAAGCCTTTATCTCCTCCATGGTAAATGGCGGACGCCACCGCATGGTGCCGTTGTTCGTACCCACCCCCTTTATGTAATATCGGTTGCGGTAGCCCTCGGGCATGAACTCACTGATGCCGCCTATGTCGCCTATCCTCATGCCGTGGTTGTGCAGGCATGTGGTTATCATTACCTCCGAGTGTGCCGAGTGTCCCTCCTTCATGTATCTGTCGAGCAGAGCCAGGGCACGGTTTGAATAGCGGCATATTGGATTGAAGCCTTTCACGCACTCCTCCAACGGATATCCGCAGTCGTTGCTCCTGTGCCACCACCCCCATTCCCTGTTGCCGTCGCCATATTTCTCTATATGGCAGCTCAGGAAGTCGTAGCCGTCAAGATTGCCGTCGCAGTCATCCATCAGCGTGCTCCATTTGCCCGTGAACACCACATCGTATTCTATGTACCAATAGTGTTGGTAGTTTGGGTTGTCGAGATAGAAGCGGAGAGGGATAAAATGCGTGCTGCCTGGTGTCAGTGTTTTCTCAATTGGGGTATATCTAAGTTCTTGAAAACTAACTGAGTTAAAAAACAATACCGGCACATCATGAGGGAATTTAATACCCGGACAGTCATTGGTTGTAAATATCCATACAACATCATATCTGTCTTTCGGCAACTCTTGCCGTAAGCGGAGATATCTGGCAAGTGTGTCTTCATTTAGAAAATGGGCCACAAACAATATTATTACTTTCATTTCTACAACAGTTTATTCAAATGTCCATTTACTTGACGGCCGTTAACTGCGTATTGTCTCAAGTGCGTTATGGGGGTATACAGCAAAAAGACGATATTTGACGCTTCCTGTCTGTTTGGATAAAACTGCGGGCTGTCTCTTTATGGCACCACTACATTATGAGGGCAGTTGCGGATTTGCGGATATATAGGCCTATAACAAAATATGCACCTGTATTATTTGTTGCAGCACACTTTGCCATCTGCTGTCATTCCCTCAGCTGAGATGCAGAACATTGTACCCTTGGTGTTGTTGGTAAACTCTATCGTTGCCTCTCCGTTTGTATCTGCCTTTACGTCAGGATTCCAGTATAGGGTGCGCCTGTAGTCACGGTCGGGCCTTATACCAGCTAGCATATTCTCTTCGTAACTGCTTGAAAGATTGTAGCCGTCAAAATAAGTGAGGCGCACACCCTTTCCATACCTCATTCCCGCATTTCCTGTAGTATAGACATAAATTGTGACAATGTTTTCGCCGATGAGGTCAATGGCTGGCAGAAATCTTTTCCAGTCGTTGCCGCCGAACGATATATATACCCGTTTCACCTCGTCGAGAGAAGTCGGGAAATAGACCGTACTCTCATCGCTTGACGGATCAAGCATATCAGGTGAGGCAGAATTTCTTCTGCTTACCCTTGTGAAAAAAGATGTACCGCCAAGGAAGCTGTTGTTTACAATCCATATTATCGGCATTCTGTCGTAAGAGGGGCCATCGTTATAAAAGGCGTTGAATATCTCGTTCTTGCCATAGGAGCCTGAGAGGTTGTCGTTGCCGTCAATGAGCGGATTCTTCTGTTTCAGATAGTCGATAAGAGTAGGCACTTCCTCACCACGGTCTATGATGTTGTCGGCATCCTTCTCGCAGTCATATTTTATGAGTGCGTTCAAGGCTCCCCTGTCCTCGCTCTCCCATGCCTGGCGTGCGGATGTCCATTTCTTTGCGACCACATCCACTTCCTGCAACGTGAGGACACCGTCCATCTTACCGCTGGCGTTGTTATCCTTGAATCTGTTTACGGTAAATGCCGGAGGCTCCAGTTCCAATTGCTCAGTTTCAAGTGGAGACACGTTCCTCAGTGCAGGAGAAAAGTGACGGTTTATGCCTACATGATAGTTTCTGAACTTAGATTCTTTTGCGGTCATGATGATCATAGTCCAGCTACGGTAGCAGTCGGGCATGGCGAAGGCAAAGTTTCCGTTTTGATTGGTCCTTGTCTGTCCATAGAGCCTGTCACCGCTGGTGTTGAGCAGCATGACTGACAGGTCAACGAGGTCTACTTTGTTCTTTTTACTACGCGGTTTCAGCTTACCGTCTATCAAGAGCGACTTCTCGACAGGGTGGAGCAGGTTGAAATTTGCCTTGCCCTCCATCATTTTCAGGTCATACCGCTTCCATCCCTGAACAAGCATCAGCAGGTCTGCATTCCTGCGGTGCTCGCTGTCGTCGCTCTCAAAATAGTATTCTGGATTTTTGATATATCCCTTTATGTCGCTTGTCAGCAGATGCCATGTGGCAATGTTCCCATACCATCCTCCTGTCTGAGATGAAGCGTCTGTCACCGACATCGAGAAACATGAGTTTGGAACAGTCCTGGCCACGAGCTTTATGTTTCTGCTCAAGGTGGTGTCCGGGATTTGGAAAGAAATCTCAGACATGTCGTTACTTGGATAGACGAAGACCATTCTGCTTGCCAGTATCTCACCGTGCTCGTCAATAACGGCTATCTGGTTAACACCGCCTCGCCTGTCGCCACACCCGAAGCGCAGGCACAGTCCATTTTCTGACAATATACTTTCCTTGCAGTCGTATAAGTGTCCTCTGTTTAGCCATACTATCCCGACACCCTGCCTATACAGGTTTGGGGTACAGGACAACTTTATAGTAATGCTGTCGCCATCTGTCATGTCTGCGACAAGGCTGCATCCTGACTCTTCTGGAGAAGGTAGCTCTACGGTTTTCTTATATCCTGCCGCAGTCTGTATCACCAATTCCAGTCCAGAATTGTCTGCGCCTGTCTCTATCACGGCTCTTCCGTCCTCGTTGGTCTCTACAGGATGTCCTATAAATGTGCCGTCTTTTTTAAACTGACATGCGGCTTTTATTCCTGCCCCATTCTTATCAGTGACAGAGAACGCCATTCTGCCAGGCAAGCCCCTGACAAATTTTCCTCCCTCAGGATAGAAATTCACGTTTACTTTTTTGTTGCCCTCATCTGCCACAACCCTCTTTACGGGCTGTATTCTGTCGGGAATTCTGGTGGCAATGGCTGGCTTTGAATAGTCGCCCTCTGTTGCAGGTGCCTCAAATACCGGAATTACCCTTGAGAAGATGGCGTCCGTTCCCCAGTTGAGCATATATCTGGTATAAGCCCTTATCTCGTAAAAACCGCTATTCAGCAGCTCTGCAAGATCGATGTCGCCATGTGCCTGCCCGTCTAAAATTGGCAGTTTCACGCTTTTTTCTATGTCGCCGTACGGATTGATTAGCTCAACATACAAGACCTTGCTCATGCTGCCCAGACTGTCGTTGTCAGTTCTTGTTATATATGCCTTAAACCATATCTTCTCGTTCTTGAAATATCCTGTGTTGTCAAGGTGCAGGTAGACCTTCTCCTGAGGGAACACCTTGTTGAACCTGTTGACGGTGTTGGCAAAATTCCTGATACTGTCATTTTTTGCCATACACGGAAACGAATGTGTCAACAACAGGCCGAGTGCTAAGAATAAATGTTTCATAGTTTTTGCGTTTTTGTCAGTAGAATATAGTCCCATCTGAAAGATGCCATATAGTCTCCATTATTTACTGCAAAGATAGACGGAAATATATTTTTTCGCAAAGAGATTTTCCCTAAAAGTCAATAGGAGAAATCCTAAATGCCAATAGGGAAAATCTTAAATGTATCTTCTAATAATATATCAGATTATATGAAACGTAGTATGGGTATGATCATTACGGATACTCATCGATACAGACCAGTCCATTGCGCCATTATAGAGATGAAGTGCGCAATTTCCTATTGGATGTTCCTGATAATTAACGTATCCATTGCTGTTTTCTGTAAATAAGATTCTGTCGGACATAGAACCAGAAGGACCGTTTGCTATACATTCTATTTTCATAGATCGGAAGAGCACACGTCTGAACTCCAGTCACATCACGATCTCGTATGCCG
>OGLR01000421.1_pt1 | contig 20498 bp, 18 predicted proteins | sample 1572931 | NCBI WGS metagenome assembly OGLR01 (sample SAMEA2581997, study PRJEB24529) | metagenome | biome: Human gut stool | place: China | collected 2011 | reverse complement strand
TGCGGCAGGCTTTTTTCAAGGTAGCGGATGAAATGATGTAGGGCCGCTATACATAGCGGCCCTACAGGAATTTTTGCCGTGTTAATGTTTTTTAACCAACGGATGCGCATTAATTTCCGTTTACGCCGTTTACTTAGAACAGTATAAATAACATTTTATAAAAATAAAAGAAAAAAATGAAGAAGTTAAAGTTTTTATCATTCTTGATGTGCTGCATGTCGGCATTGTTAGTAACCTCATGTCTCAGTGACGACGATGACAGCGACAGAGGACTTACCCCCGAGCAGCAGGGACTGTGCCTCAATGCCATAAGAGGCAGCTATACCGGCAAGCTGATTTATCCCTCAGAGAATCCGGCAAACTCAACCGACAAGACCGATACGCTGAATACGTCGTGTGTGGTCAACCCGATGGATACTACTGTGGTGCTTTACAATTTTCCGGCTGAGCTTGTTGCAAAATGGATAAAAGACGGCGAGGTGAAAGATGCCCTTATGGATGCCTCGGAACAGGATGTGAAGTCAAAATTGTATTTCTACCAAAACACTCCCTACATCGGCTTCCTGACAGTTCCGCTGCCTGTAGAGTATGATGTTTTCTATGGAGGCGCAGCCCACAAGGTCACAGCCATATTCTATAGCGGACAATACAGCTACGGCATACATTCGGCTTCTCTGAAACAGATGCAGATACAGTATATACTCGGTGCCGTTTGCCTTGACGGGGACACCAAGACCAACCTGATGAACACCAGCGCATATCCTGCATTCCTCTTCGACTGCAAGTGGTAACGGGCGGAGCGTTCCGCCCGTGAATAATCGCCCGGCTCTGCCGAAATCCCTCTGCATGTTTAGGGTTTTCCCCTCACATGTTTAGGGATTTTCTTTTTTCTGCCAGCATAATTATGTCTAACTTTGCAAAAGAGAACAAGAAATGTATAACCGTTTAACATCCGACGATTATGAAAAAGATGATGATTATTATGGCAATGATGCTGACGATAGCAGTTTCTGCCAATGCTAAGCAAACCTCAAATGTACACAACGACAAGGCTCCTTTCGGACTGACATTGGTTGTAAACACACCTCATGCCACCATCGCAGTGCAGAAAGGCCCCCACTGCCGCCCCGCATCTCATTTCAACCGCCATGCCTATCCTTGCTGCAATGGCAGACACAAATGCCACCTCAGGGACCACAAAATGTGCAAGGCATGTAAGAAGGAGATGAAACGGATGAAGAAATACTGCAAGAAAAATTGTGACAGAAATCACTGCGGTCCTCACCGCCATAGCCACGGAACAAAAAATCATAGATAAAACAGCGGCAATTATTGTTATACTACATTTTTTTCAGGCATCTGTATTGAGGTACAGGTGCCTGATTTTCTGATATTTACGGTGTTGTTGTCTTGTTTTTCTCTGATAATTTTGGCCAGTTGGGAGCCGTGGCGATTTTCCTGAAAATCATGCAAGCCCGCAGTGATGCCCGCCGAACCCGCTTTCAAGTGCCAATGAACCCGCTTTCAAGTGGCTTTGAAACAGGCTTCATTTGCCTTCGGAGTGTGGCTTACTTTTTTACCGGCTTTTTCTTGTTGAGAAAATGTTTGACAAACCGAAAAATAGCTTGCTTTACCCGTTGGCGGAATTAAATTCTTATAATCTAATAAATCTGTGAATGGGAAAGGCAATATCTCATGTTAGAAGGCTGTAGGGCCGCTACGTGTAGCGGCCCTACAGCCTTTACTATAATTACATCTTACGATATGTAAACAGCATAAAAAAGAGTCAACTGGCAGAATCAAATACACAATAAATTAATTCCGCCAACGAGTATACATCAGAAAAAGCATGATGAAAGCAAGTAAATATAAGAAAGCGTTAGTGGCAGGCGGTGCCGGCTTCATTGGCTCCCACCTGTGCGACAGGCTTGTCAAAGACGGGTACGAGGTCCTGTGTCTGGACAATCTCTATACGGGACGTATGGAGAACATCCGCCATCTGTTGCAGAATCCCAAATTCTCGTTTGTGAGCCATGATGTGACAGTGCCTGTGTCCTACGATGATATTTCCGTAATATTCAATCTCGCATGCCCCGCATCGCCTGTTCATTACCAGAAAGACGCTGTCAACACGACCAAAGCTGCAGTCTTGGGAACTCTCAACTTACTTGAGGTTGCCAGGGAAAATAATTGCCCGATACTGCAGGCCTCAACGAGCGAGGTGTATGGCGACCCTCTTGTCCATCCCCAACCGGAAGATTATTATGGCAATGTCAATCCTATAGGTATTCGTTCATGTTACGATGAGGGAAAGCGGTGTGCAGAAAGTCTATGTATGGACTATCACCGTCAATATGGTGTACAAGTGAAAATCATACGCATTTTCAACACGTATGGGCCTCGAATGGCAAAGAATGACGGCCGGGTTGTCTCCAACTTCATCATTCAGGCTCTCCGTGGAGAAGACATTACCATATATGGCGACGGTTCACAAACGCGCTCGTTCCAATACGTGGATGATTTGATTGAGGCTATGATGCGGGTTGTCAAGACTGGTGACAACTTTACAGGACCGGTCAATCTTGGAAATCCCAACGAGGTTACAATCAAGTCATTGGCAGAAATGGTTATGTCACTGACAAAATCACATTCCAGTATAATATCAAAGCCGCTGCCTCAAAATGACCCGAGGCGGAGATGTCCTGACATTTCTCTTGCAGCCCGACAACTCAACGGATGGACACCGAAAGTGAACATAGAGGATGGACTGAAGAAAACTATAGATTACTTCAGGAATGAGTGTTTATGAGAAAAGAATATGATTTCCTGATAGTGGGTGCCGGACTGTTTGGGTCCACATTCGCTTATATGGCACGGCAAAGGGGGAGACGGTGTCTGGTAATAGACAAACGCCCGCACCTTGGCGGCAATGTATATTGCGAGGATGTTGACGGAATAACGGTTCATAAATACGGGCCGCACATTTTTCATACCGATGATGAGAATGTGTGGAGGTTCGTCAACAAGTTTGTGACCTTCAACCAGTTCACGCTGAATCCCATCGCCATTTACGGCGGCAAGCTCTATAACCTGCCATTCAACATGCACACGTTCTACCAGATGTGGGGAGTGACAAAGCCGGAAGAAGCTGTCGCAATCATTGAGCGGCAACGGAGAGCCGCAAACATACATAGTCCCCACAATCTTGAGGAGCAGGCAATAAGCCTTGTAGGTCACGATGTGTATGAGACACTCATCAAAGGCTACACGGAAAAGCAGTGGGGACGGCCGTGCCGTGAGTTGCCTGCCGACATCATCAAACGCCTGCCTGTGCGCTTTACCTTTGACAACAACTATTTCAACGACTGTTTTCAGGGCATACCCGAAGGTGGATATAATGCCCTGATTGACGGCCTGTTAAAAGGGGTAGAGTGTCGCCCCAACTGTAATTTCATAGAAAATAGAGGTAGCCTTGAGGGAATTGCGGATAGAATTGTATACACAGGCCCTATTGACGAGTTTTTCGGCTATAGGCTTGGATGGTTGGAATACCGCAGTCTGAGATTTGAGCATGAGGACCTGCCTACAAATAACTTCCAGGGCAATGCCATTGTGAACTATACCAATGCCGATGTGCCATACACACGGGTGGTTGAGCACAAGTGGTTTGACATCCACAACGCAGATGCCGTCAACGCATCGCATACAGTCATCACACGTGAATACCCACAAGGATTCACGCCTGGGGCTGAGCCATACTACCCGATAAACGATGAACGCAATACGGGATTATATCTGGAATATCTCTCTTTGGCAAAAGAGGAAGCTGCAAAAACAATCTTTGTAGGCAGGTTGGGAGCATATAGATATTTGGATATGGACAAAACCGTTACTGCAGCAATGTCTTTAGAAAGAAAAGAACATGAATACAGAGCTTAGAAAAATAGCAGATTATCTTCTACTGAAGAGTCCATACATCCAGAATATAGGGCTGTTCCATGGCAAGATGGGGATTGTTGTCTCCCTGTATGCGTATGCAAACAAGTATCATGACCAATTATTGGAAGATTTCGCTTGGGACTTGTTGCAGCAAGTCTATGACAGCGTGCATACCGACATGCCCATAGGTATGGAATACGGACTGGCAGGAATAGGCTACGGCACTACACTGCTCTCCAAACTCGGCCATGTTGAGTGTGACTTGAATGCCATACTTGCGGATGTCGATGCCAAGATAATGGAGCGTGATCCCCGGCGCATGTCGGATTTCTCGATGCGTTCGGGTGCAGGAGGAGTGTTGCTTTATCTTGCCCTAAGGCAGGAAAAAGGAGGAGCTCTGTTGAGTTTCGACAGCCAATATATTGTCGAGCTGAAATCTGCGGCCACAGGCAAGGTCACGCTTAATCCTGCCGCAAACATATTGGACATATTAAACGAGCCTTCATTTGCTATTGATAACTATTTTGAGAATCCCACCGGCATAGACGGAGGCTGTGCTTACTATATACTGAAAGACATTCTCTCATGACGCAAATCTTCATATTTAACAATGCAAGCCGGGCTGCCGGCTATGGAATCGGCACATACGTCAGGCAATTGTCCGATGGTCTGTCAGCTATACCTGATACGAAAGTGTCTCTTGTTGAGATGTATGCCGACACCAAGGAGTTCGCCATATCCGATGATGATAATGGAACACGCCACTATCTGATACCGCCGTTGCAGTCTAATGTGGAAAGCGAGACATATTGCCGTATCATATTCTATTTTCTTGCAAGGAATGTGGAATTTAGCGAGGATGACAATATTGTGTTTCAGTTTAACTACTTCCAGCATTATCCATTGGCATTGCTAATCAAGGCCTGGTGTCCAAGTTGCAGGATTGTACAGACTGTACATTACATGAACTGGTGCTTCGAACTGAAAGGCAACGTTCGGAAGCTGAGAGAGATTACTACTGAAGGCTATCAGCCGTCGGATGATGTTGAAAGAAACGTGCTGTCAAGCTTTGCAAACGAGAAGACATTCTTGCATTTGGCGGATGTCGTGCTTGTGCTGTCAAAAAGCACGATGAGCATTCTCGCAAACGATTATGGCGTATCTGCAGACAAGATGCACCTCGTTTACAATGGAATAGACAATTATATCAGCGGCAGAGAACACCTGTCTGGTAGAAACATTCGCAATATATTGTATGTTGGTCGGTTGGATGAGATTAAGGGACTAAAATACTTGATAAGTGCTTATGGGAAGATTGTTGATAAACACCAGGATACACACCTTGTGATTGTCGGTGACGGAGATTTCCAACAATATATGGAACAATGCAGAATGCTTCAAGGGCATGTATCTTTCCTTGGCAAAATGCAAAGTTGCGATGTGGACAAGGTGTACAAATCCGCATATATAGGCGTAATGCCTTCATTCCATGAGCAATGCAGTTACACAGCCATTGAGATGATGCGCCACGGCATTCCAATCATTGGTACAGACTCCACAGGCTTGGCGGAAATGCTTGATGCGACTCCTGAACTGCGGGTACATATTGATGAGGACGATTTTAACGAAGATGTTTTTGTGTCACAGATAGCATCAAGGATGGATTTGCTGTTGTCAGACGATGCGGCTTATCGTCTTGCGTCGGACGCTGTCCTTAAGGAATATGAGGAAAGATACACGTTGGAAGCTATGACACTGGGGGTGCAGGATGCAGTGAGGGTATTGCAGGCAAATCCTTTGTCCATCGTCTCGCCAGACTATTTGCCACACATAGACAATCGGATGGTTGACTTAATTAATGGGCACCCAGACATAGATATCGATTTCTTTGGCATGGCAGGTATTGGAATCTATCTTTGGTGGCGTGTGTTGCAGTTGGAGAAGGATGCCTCAGCCAATGCAAATCAACTTGCCATGATAAAGGAACATCTTGTCTATTATATTGATTGGGTGGAAGAGATTATAGACGACGCACCTTTAGGGGCAGAGTTATATGAAATGCTTATCAGCATGAGCGAGCACGCATTTTACCGAACAATGGTAGAAAACATTCTGAGAAACGGCAAAGCGACCTGCGATAACACAACTTTCCCGTCAGAAGACGAGATATTACATAATACATTGAAAATATGTACATGCAAGATATGAATACACATCCCCGAATAGGCAAATGCCTTACTTTCGGCATTCCCGTACGCATTGACAGCAAGGAGAGAAAGGAAAACTTGCTGGCGGTAATCGGGTATCTTGCCGCCATACAATGCCATATCATTGTGTTAGAGGCCGATGCGCTGCCACATGTCAGCGAAACTGGCTGTATGAACAATGTAGAATACCGATTTATAGAAGATACAAATACAATCTTTCATAGAACGCATTACATCAATGACATTCTCCACATGGCACAAACGGAGATTGTCGCCATTTGGGACACAGATGTCCTTGTGGACTATAGCCAGATATTTGAGGCCTTGCTGCTGATACAGCAGGGGGCAACTATCTCATATCCATACGACGGACGCTTTGTCATGTTATCGGAGCAACTTTCCGAACAAACACGCCGCAAATTGGACTTTGAATACCTCCGTAACCTAAGAATGAAATCCTTTCTCGGGCGCAAACTATGCGGCGGGGCTTATATTGTCCATAAACAGCGGTATTTGCTGTGTGGCGGTGAGAATGAGCGTTTCACAGGATGGGGACCGGAGGATGCAGAACGTCTGCACCGGGTGATTATTCTCGGTCATAAGGCCTGTCATATATCCGACGGCGAGTTATTCCATCTGTACCATCCACGTGGAAAAAACTCAAATTATCAGTCAAAAGAAGATGCCAGACGCATGAGAGAGGAGTTTATAAATATTTGTAGTATGTCACCAGATGAGCTAAAATCATATATCTCAAAATGAAAACTATTCTTGAACATTTCTTAGATGCCTTAGAGACAGACTATACAAGACATTTTGCCAATGCCCTATACCAAGAGCATCCGCACAAGTATAATATGTATGGACTGAAAAGAATGCTGGATGTTTATGGAATAAAATCACTGGGTATAAATGTAAACTCAAAAGATTTGGAAGAGCTGACTTATCCATGCATTTTACATATTCATGGTGATTTTGTAATAGGTTTGAAGTGTGATGGCGATACTGTGACTTACCTGCACCATGGCAAGAAGACAACCGGGACTATTGACGAAGTCAGGCGGATGTGGACAGGCAACGCTCTTGTTGTGGAAGAGACCACGGAGGCTGCAGAGCCTGATTATAAGGAGCATCAGCGTGACGGGCTTATCTCAATGGCGAAAACATACAGCATACCAATAATGCTGATATTGGCAGCCGCTGTAGGAATTGCAAACAACATAAGCGCTGTTGGTATCTTTGGTATCATACGCATAGCACTTAATCTGGCAGGTGTTCTTGTCTGTACAATGCTTATGGAGAAACAGCTGTTCGGCGAGAGCAGTTATGGTGACAGGGTGTGCAGTATGTTCCACCATGCCGACTGCAACAGCGTGCTTGACGGACCGATGGCAAAAGTCTTCGGTATCAGCTGGAGCGAGATAGGTTTTGGATATTTTGTGGCGAATATTCTGCTTCTGTCACTATATCCGGAATCTTCAGGTTTTGTCGCAGCGGCAAATTGGCTGGCCATGATTTATGGAGTGTGGAGCATCTACTATCAGTGGCGTGTCGCCAGAAGTTGGTGCGTGCTGTGCATAATAGTACAGGTAATTATTTGGGCAATGGGCACGGCGGCATTTATCTCATGCCTGGCGGTATCTTGTTTTCCCGGCTTTACAAGTAGTCTGCTCTCCTGCATTGTCTTTGCTGCCAGCATCATGGGCGTGCATCTGTTTGCTGTAGCCAATGTGACAGAAAAAGAGCGTGCGCATGCCATACAGCAGTACCGTGCATTGAAAGCCGACGGCGATGTTGCCAAAGCGCTCTTTGAGAAAAGTGAGTATTACGAGACCTCCCTCAGTGATTCTTCTATAATCTTCGGCAATCCGAATGCCAAAATACGCATTACGATACTTAGTAATCCCCACTGCAACCCTTGTGCGAGGATGCACGAGCGTGTGGAAAAATTGTTGGTCATGGAAGAGAACGGTATTTGTGTGCAATATATATTTTCATCATTTAATGATGAACTGGGGGACAGCAGCCGATATCTTATATTCTGCTATCTTAATAATTCAAAAGACAAGGCACTGTATAAGTTTGCGCAATGGTACGCCAAAGATAAATTCAACTATAAAACGGTTATCGCAAGAGAAGAGGAGCTGATCCATACAGAAATGATAGAGGAGGAAATGGAAAAACATAGGATGTGGCGTGAGAGGACCTCTCTAACAGCAACTCCCACTATCTTGGTAAACGGTTATAAATTGCCAGACGAATATGAGTTAGAAGATGTGGCAATGATAGTGGATAAAGATATAACAGAGAAAAATATCATGCAAGATATCAATGGTCGAAGCACTACGCCATTGGGAGCAGATTCGCGAACTGCAGAAGAGACAGTGTAATTGTAAAACCAATTAAAAAGTATTATGAAGAAGCTCAAAAGATTCGTTTTGAATACTTCACAATGCCTTTCATGCGAGGAAATGGCCTCAATAGAAGGTATGGATGTCTATGCTGTTGATGTATGTACTTCATCAGGGCAGACATGTGTGTATAATGTATCATACGATGGTTCTCATTCTACAGTTACAACTGGTGTATGTACCCTACGTACAAAAACTGAAAATGGGATTGTAACAACGTATTTTACATGTGATTAAAATCGTTGCTGTCTTGACATGTGTCAAGACAGCAACTTCTAAATTATTACTTTAAAGCAGGCTATTCCACTTGTCTGATTTTACATTAAAAGAAATTATATATCATGCAATGAAAATGAAATTTTATCTCTTGTTATCTCTATTATTCTGTACAGTGAAATTATCATTCGCCCAGACCGTAACTCTTTCGGGCAATGTGGAAGATGAATTTCTTGGCACTGCATTGGAGGATGTAGTCCTGTCACTTCATGAATGTGACAGTACGATGATTCAAGATTCGCTACATTGTATTTCCTACAAAAACAGGAACGGCAAACTTATGGCATATCAATATCAAGCTACATTTACGCCACAGGGAAATAGAATCTACATCATCCATGCCTCTAAGGAAGGTTATGGCGAGAAGTGGTTACCCTTTACAGTAACAGACATGGAAAAGGATTTGAACCTTCCCGTAATCAAGATGCGGCGTAAGATGGAAAAAACACTGGAGGAGGTTGTCGTAAAGGCAACCAGGGTGAAAATGTTTTACCGGGGCGACACCATTGTCTATGACGCCACTGCCTTCAAGTTGCCGCAGGGGTCCATGCTTGATGCACTGATACGCCAGATGCCGGGCGTGAAGATGAATGAGACGGGAGAAATATTCGTGAACGGCAGAAAGGTGGATGAGCTGATGCTTGGCTCTCGCTCGTTCTTTAAGGCTAACCGCAAGGTATTGCTTGAAAATCTGCCTTATTACACAGTGAAAAACATCAAAGTATATGACCGGCAGAGCGACAAAAGCAAGGCGCTTGGCTATGAAGTGGACACCAAATCGTTCGTGATGGACGTGAATCTAAGACAGGAATACCAGCGCGGCTATATCGCCAACGTGGAGGGAGCCTTCGGAACAGAGAACAGATGGCTCGGCAGAGCTTTCCTTCTTGGCTTTACAGACCACTATCGCTTTACGCTTCTTGGGAATCTAAACAACGTAAACGAGTCACGTCATATCGGCGAATCCGGCAACTGGACTCCCGCTACGATGCCGAGAAATCTGCTCACGACCAGAAGTGCCGCAGGAGAGATGGACTACCACGGCAAAGAGGGTATAGTGAAGAACAACCTGTCCGTCTCTTACACTTCAACAACAGATGTCTGTGAATCGAGAAGCCGATACGAACAATTCCTACAAGGAGCTACTCCCACATCGCTGACAGAAAGTTTCAACAGTACTGGAAACCACCGATGGAACGCACACGATAAGTTCACGCTGATCAAACCGTTTTACTTCCATGTTGAGTCTGATTTTAGTTATTCCAAAACTCATAGCAGATTCAATTCAATGTTTGACCAGTGGACCGACACCTTGACGGCATCGCAGCACACCCGCGGTTTCGGTGAGGGAAAGGCATGGAGCGGATACATAGAGGCTTCGGGCGTATTCAACATAGGCAAGAAACAGAAGCATCTCGGCTTCTATATCAAAGCGGAACACGGGGAGAACGATTCCGAATCGGCCCAAAGATATAACACGGCACAATACGCAAACAATCAGCAGACGATTCGGCACAATGCGGATGACATCAGTAACCGCACAACATGGGGGTGTGCATCTGTGGATTTCAACACGAAGCTGTTCAAAGGCGTGGACATGACGTTGGTCGAGAGCCTGTACCTGACCCATACGGAAACCCACGACTATCTGTACCATCCCGATACGCTGACACTGGCTTCCCAAACAGACGCGTTGAGCGCCGTCACAGACTTTAATAATTCATATGACAGCAGAACGAACGCCACAGAGAACACGGTCAGCCTCTCGCTCTACGGCAAAGGGAAATACAAAATGGCTTTCTACACAACCGACTATAGGCGCTGGTCCGTGGACATCAGTGTCCCCATACGTCATGAATCGCTCGACTATCAGCGTGGCAGGCTCGATACGCTCGCCAGACAAAACACCCTGTTCGTCAACACATCAGCATCTTTCAGAAATATATCAGAAGACGGCAAACGCGATTTTAGGGCGCATGCCGATTTCAAACAGAGAGGTGCCTTCCTCTCCGACCGAATCACCTACCGCGACGACAGCCAGCCGCTCATAGTAAAGTTAGGAAATCCTGACCTTAAAAGCTTCATCACCTCCAGCCTTGGCATGGACTTGTATGACAAGAAAGGCAGGAACCAGCAGCAATGGCATGTGGGAACATCAGCAGACATCTATCACCGGCAGACAGCCCAGTCGGTAAGCTATAACACAGAAACCGGTGTCTATACTTACCAGCCCGTGAACGTGAAAGGGGCATACAGGCTGAATGCAAAGTTCGACATATCCCGCACCATAGACAAGAACCGTTATTGGACGTGGCAGACCAACGCCGATGCCACACTAAACCACAATGTTGACTATGCCATGCTCACGGGCATGACAACGAGTGAGAAAAACATCGTCAACACCCTGATTCTGCACGACGGCGCATACATACAATATAATAAAGGTGTACTTAATGTCCGTGCCACGGGCGACATACGTTGGCGGCACAGCGAGGGAAAAATGTATGACTTTGAGACGCTGAACGCCACAGACTTCCAGTATGGACTCTCCGCCCGCTACACTATCCCCGTACTGAATACGACCATCTCCGCCGACGGGAATATGTACTCACGCAGGGGATATGGCAGCAGCGAGCTGAACACTGACGACTTCATTCTGAACGCCTCCATCAGCCAGCCGTTTTTCAAGGGCAAACTCACCGCCCGCATCGAAGCCTTCGACATCCTGCACCAGCTTTCGTCAACACAATACGAAGTAAACGCCCAAGGACGCACCGAAACGTGGTATCGCTCACTGCCACACTACGTCATGGCGCATCTGGTGTATCATTTCAACAAGACCCCTAAGAGAAAGTAAAAAAGACATGAATCACTTAAAACGTTTCCCGCATTACAGACAGCACAACACTTCAGATTGCGGTCCGACCTCTCTACGCATGGTAGCCAAGTTCTATGGAAAGAACTATTCGGCAGAGATGCTACGGAAGCATTGCCACATCTCTCGCCGTGGCGTCAACATGCTTGGCATAAGTGAGGGGGCACAACATATCGGCTTTGACACTATAGGGGTGAAGATGAGTTTTGAGGAGTTGGTCGATAAAAGTGTTTTTCCCTGTATCCTGCACTGGAACCAAAACCATTTCGTGGTGTGCTATGGCATAGAAAAAAACAAGCGTGGAGGGTACAGGATACATATATCGGACCCGGCATCGCAACGCCTTACTTATACAAAAGAAGAGTTTGAACAATGCTGGATAGGTCCAAAAGCTGATAAGGACAGCTGCGGTGTGGCACTGATGCTCGAGCCGGGTGATGATTTTGGCAATGTGGAGGATGAGTACAAGAGGAACAGCCGCAGTATGCTATCGTTTGCCCGCTATTTTACTCCCTACCGCAGCATGATTGGCCAATTGGTGCTGGCCATGCTTGTGGGCAGCATGATACAGATGGTGCTGCCGTTCCTTTCCCAGGCAATGGTAGACCAGGGAATCAACGGACGAAACTTGAATGTCATCACATTGATACTCTTGGCGCAATTGGGATTCTTCGTTGCCACATTGAGCATAGACTATATCCGCTCGTGGATAATGCTGCACATGAACTCACGCATAGACATACAGCTTATAGCCGACTTCCTGATAAAGCTTACCGCCATGCCGCTGCAGTTCTTCGACTCGCGCATGACGGGTGACATACTGCAGCGCATAGGCGACCACGGGCGCATCAAGAATTTTCTGCTGTCGAACAGCATGCGCATCGTGTTCTCGCTCATCAACTTTGCGGTTTTCCTTGCCATCCTTGCATATTACAATGTTATGGTGCTGACGATATTTGTTATAGGCAATACACTGTATGTTATTTGGATTTCCTTCTTTATGCGCTACAGGAGGGAGCTGGACATCAAGCGTTTTCACCAGTCGGCACAGGAGCAGAGCAAGATGATACAGCTGGTGCAGGGAATGCAGGACATAAAGCTGAACAACTGCGAGAGGCAGAAACGATGGGAATGGGAGCGCATACAGGTAAAGCTGTTCAAGATAGGATTGAAAGGTCTGCGTATAGGCCAGATACAGCAGTCTGGCTCGGTGTTTTTCACACAGACGACTCACATTCTTATCTACTACATAGCCGCAAAATCGGTTGTGGAGGGTTCGATGACTCTTGGAATGATGATGTCGCTCACATACATCATCGGGCAGGTGTCTGCACCAATAGGTGAGTTTATAGGTTTTGCCCTGTCGTTTCAAGATGCGAAGATAAGCCTCGAGCGTCTGAACGAGATACACTCGCAGGACGATGAGGAGACTGGCATCGGCAAGAAACTTGCCGAACTGCCCACAGAACATGACATTGAGATAAAAGACTTGTCTTTCAGCTATAACGGCTCAGAGAATGAGCTGGCATTGAAAAATGTGTCGCTCTCTATTCCATCCCACAAAGTTACGGCAATAGTTGGCGAGAGCGGATGCGGAAAGACTACGCTCATAAAACTGCTCCAGGGTTTCTATGAGCCTACGCATGGCAGCATAAAAGTTGGAGGTGTAAGCCTTTCTGAGATAAATCCGCATGTCTGGAGAGCCGCCACTGGCTCCGTGATGCAGGACAGCTTCATTTTCTCTGATACCATAGCAAACAACATTGCCGTCAATTCGGATGAGGCTGACAAGGAGCAGATGATGAATGCCGCACACATGGCCCGCATTGATGATTTCGTGAAGTCGTTGCCGTTGGGCTATGACACTATCATAGGCATGGAGGGCAAGGGTGTCAGCCAGGGACAGCGGCAACGTATACTCATAGCCAGAGCCATTTACAAAGATCCTGAATATATTTTCCTTGACGAGGCGACAAACTCGCTTGATGCCACAAACGAGGCTAAGATTATGGACAATTTGCGACAGTTCTACAAGGGACGCACTGTGGTGGTAAGCGCCCACCGTTTGAGTACCGTTTGCGATGCAGACCAGATTATAGTGATGGATGGCGGCAAGATTGTGGAGCAAGGCAACCATGAGACTCTTGTGAAAAAGCATGGCAGATATTATGAGCTTGTCAAGCACCAGATTAGCATGATTGAATAATTGACAAATATGGAAAAGAACAATATACGCAGCCATTGTCCTGAGGTAGAGAACCTGATGGGCGGGAAGATGCCGTTGGTGACAAGGTGTGGTATCACTCTTGTTACACTTATCATTATTGTTATTGTTGTATTTTCTCTTCTGTCGGAAGGAGCCTCACAACGGTTGATGAAAGAAATGATAGAGCATACGGTAAACCAGATAACAAATAAAATATAGACCAGAAAGATTATGAAAGCAAGAAACTGTGTAATATCTGCCGTGGGCAAAAATAGCCTACACAAAATGTGGACAGATGGTGAGAGAGACTTTGACCTTCACCTAATTGTGTATGATGACTCAATGGAACTGTTTCGCAACGATGCGGAATACGTCTGTCACATTAAAGGGTTTAAACTGAAGGTAATATACAAGTATCTTGAGGCAAATCCGCAGTTTAAGGACATGTACGACTACTATTTCTTCCCGGATGATGACATACGGATGGACGCGGCAACGATAAACGCCCTGTTTGATGCCATGCGTCGCTATGATCTGAAGATTGCTCAGCCGTCACTGAGGATGTCGTATTACACATGGCAGCACACGCTGTATGACAGATACAGCAAGTTGCGCTATACGAACTTCGTGGAAATGATGGCGCCTTGTTTTTCCCGTGAGGCTTTACAAAAGGTGCTGTTCACGTTTAACGAGAACGAGACGGGATGGGGCACTGAGACCCATTGGCCTCTGTTAATAGAGGCGACTCAGCGGGACATGGCTATCATCGATGAGGTGAGCGTAGTCCACACACGCCCGATACAGTCGGGACAGGAGATACACAACAGGGAGCTTGCCGCCTATCTGCATAAGTTCGGGCTGACGACACGGGTAGAGTTCTATGATGTGATACCTTCGCGGGATGAGGGCATGTATTGCTGTGACAGGCCTACGTTCACGTCCATCCGCTCAATGCTCATGCACTGGATTGGCCGTGAGGGAATCTCATCCATGCACATTGGAGAGGACGGATATTTCGGCTATGTCCACTTTTTGTTCCTGCTTGCAGGCATCACCCAGTCACAGAAGTATGCGGATGTCGCCTTGGAGCTGCTCGAAAAAATACAAGAGGGATTGGGGGCGGTTAAGGATGACATGTCTTTCCTGCACGGCATAACGGGATGCTGCTGGCTGATAGAGCATCTTGCGGAGGAGAGGCTGCTGAATGAGAATCCTCAGGAGCTGTTGGAGGATGTTGACGCGCATATACGTCAGTATGTGAAGAAACATGACGGCAATTTAACCATGGAGGAGCTGACAGGCGTGGGAAAGTATTATCTCGCAAAATTCCGCAACAGACCGGATGAAGGCAATAGGGACGCATTGCGGAATGTGGTGCATGCGATTGATATAAATATGGAAGAGCCACAGTGTCATCATAACATGAGGGTATCGCTTGATGCGTTGGAGGTTATGGACGGGTGTGGAGTGGATATTTCCAGGCTTGCCTGTGCGTTGGAGCGGAGGATAAACCAGATGGGGATGTCACAGCTGGAACAGGTGTATTGCCTGTTCAGACTTTATGCTGCAACAGGTGACGGGCATCTGCATGTGCGTGTGAGGGAGGAAATGAAGAACCTTGCCCCGCAGTTGGTGAGCCTTGCCGATGCCCTGATGCTGGCGGAGATACTATATTATAAACATGACTATAATCATAAAGCGAGATAACTATGCCAACTAAAACAGCTATAATGTTCGTAACTCATATATATAATGAGGAGATAGAGCGTCAAATAAAAAAATGCGAATGGAAGCCGAAGGACTTGCATCGGTGTATGTCGTGTACCAGGCTGACAAGGTGAAACTGGATTTGCCAAAGGACGTAAGACAGCATGCGTTTACGATAGGTGCGCTTAACAAACTTGGCTATAGGCCATGGGGATGCACGATAATGGACGGCAACTTCCACTTTGTACTATTGGATTTCTACAGACATCATCCAGAATACGATTATTACTGGCTTATTGAATATGACGTGCGTTTCAGCGGTAACTGGAAAACCTTTTTTTCGTTTTTCCATAATAAGAACGAGGATTTCTGGGCTGCACATTTAGAAACTCAAGAAGACCATCCTGCCTGGGGGCGCTGGCATGAGATTGAACTGAAGAACATTCCATTGAATGACTCCACGCTCCTCAAATCATTTAACCCAATCTGCCGTTTCTCTAACAGGGCATTCGCATTGCTTCATTCACGTTGTCTGTTGGGTGACAGGGGGCACAACGAATTGTTGATGCCTACGCTGTTCAAATACTTCAAGCTGAAGATTGCCGACTTCGGCGGTACAGGACGTTATACTTACAAGGAGCACCCCAACTTGTTCTACATATATGACGAGGCGGACACGGAGGCGGACAAATGTACCCACCGCTACTATCCAAGGCATAACGTCTCAACTATGAAATACCCGAACAAGATCTATCATCCGATAAAGTAAGACGATATGGAACAGACATCAACCATCTGCTTACTATTGCTTGCCCACAAGATGGACAGCAATTTGTTGTGTTATCTGGAATTACTGAGCGATTCGTCACAAGGTGTTGTGGACATACATTTAATATATGATTACGCAAATGGGAAGCCCAATATACAATGTGACGACATACCCATACATTTTTTCAGTTCATCCAAATTGCCAAATTTCTTTCATCAGGGTGATAAACTGTTGGCAAGCCCTCTTCTGGCATTGGCGGATTTTGCCAAAAGCCACCACTATGACCGCTACATGCTCATGGAGTACGATATTGTGCTCAACGGTAGCTGGCGCAGATTCCTTCAAACGATAGAAAAAGAGCGTGACATCGATTACATTCACATCGCCACGGATGTGCTTGGCGGACCTCAGGCACACTGGCCTGTCAAGTTCATCAAGAACAGCCCGTTCAAGAAACTGTATTTCTCCTGGTGCCAATTGTTTTTGGTCAGCCACCGGTATCTGACGGATTTAATTGTGTTCATGCAGCAAAATGACACATTCTATTATGAGTTTTTGCTCCCAACTATGGCATACAATGGAGATTACACGGTTAAGCAGTTTGAGAATTTCGGTTACCGCTTTGATGTGTCCTGGGGACCCGCAGAAGAATATGAGGCACGCTATAAATACGGACGAAAGGCAAATACCTTTTATCATCCGATAAAAAACACATCCTTAATTTCGTTCTATAATTGATGAATATGAGTGTTTATGGTAAAACACACAAACTCATGCGGAAACTATGATATAAAACAATCAGTTAGCAGAATTATAGTAAAAAATAATTGAAATGCGAATAATTCATAAAAAGTCGTATCTGAAATGCGAATGATTCAAAAAAAAATGTATCTTTGCCTATGGAAATGAGATTGACAACATCAGAGCGGGAGGAATTCCGACAAGCTATCAGACGCTCCCTCGATAATATCGCACTTTTCGGAGATGAGTTGAAGTCACTTCTGATTCTCAAATTCCGATTGGCTAACTCGCAAACCATTTCTTTTTTGACTATATATAACTCACTAAAACCTCAGAGCTTATGCACCGAATCGTTTCTATTCTACTGTTTTTATCTGTCTCAGGTATCACTATGGGACAGACAACGTATATGTTGTATGGCTATGTGGCAGACATAATTACCCGTGCGCCTATTGACAGTGCATGGGTAGTAAGGATGGACACGGCTCAAAATGTCATCGACTCTGTGCAGAGCGTCAGAAAGGATATGAACGGAAAAGATGGCGGATTTATGTTTAGCGGGAGATTTCCAAGGGGCACCCAGTTTATTCTGAAGGTCTCACATCCCGATTACCATACGCTGACCGTTCCTATAAAAATGAGAAGCAAAGAGCCGCTGCCTGTCATATATCTTAAGCCGGCACCGCCCAAGCCCACATGGGAGAAGAATTTGGACGAGGTGACGGTTACTGCAACGCGGTTGAAGTTCTTTTATAAAGGGGACACCCTTGTCTATGACGCGTCGGCATTCAAACTGCCGGAGGGCTCCATGCTGGATGACCTGATACGCCAGTTGCCGGGAGCGGAGCTGCGGGAGAATGGCGAGATACTGGTGAACGGGCGAAAGATAGACCAGCTTCTGCTGCAGGGCAAGCACATGTTCGACGACAACAGAGAGCTTATCTTGGCAAACCTCCCATACCTCACAGTGAAGAACCTTAAGGTTTTTGAGAGAGAGGGGAGTAAAGCCGATCCCTTAAAAAGGGAGTATGTGATGGATGTCAACCTGAAAAAGGAATTTCTCAACAGTGTAATAGCAAATGCAGAGGCCGGTGCGGGAACAGACGGGCGTTACATGGCGCGCGCATTTATTTTAGGAATGGCGGAACGCTCAATGGCGAATGCCTACATCAACGCCAACAACCTCAACGACAGGGCTAAGCCGGGCGAGCGGGGGAACTGGAGTCCGCAGAGCGCAGGCGACGGAATACCCAAGAACACACTCGCCGGTGTCAGATATGAGACCAAGAATAAAGATAACAGCTTCAGGGCATGGGGCTCTGCAGATTTCTCATACAGCAGCAATGACATAGAGACGGCCTCTCTGCGTGAGAACTATCTGGCGGGTGGCAACACTTTCCAAAAATCATTCAAGACAGAGCACAACCGCGACATATCGTTTTCAACAAGACATAACCTAAGTTTCAGCGGAATATCTGACTTCATAACCGAATTTGATCTCAATCCGGCGTTTAGGTACAGCAAGTTCGAGCGCAACTCGCAATACACCTCCGCCCTGTTCAACGAGAATGTCACCTCCGCCCTTGGCAAGGAATGGGTCGACAGCATCTTGTCGCCCCAGCCGGGAAGCCTTATTTTCTCTAAAAGCATCAACCGCAACATAACCGAGAGGCAGCGCAGCGGCCACTCGCTATATGCGACTCTTGACTTCAATCCAAGCTTCGGCGTATTGGACAAAATCCGGACACACACATTTTTCAATTACAGCTACAGCAACTCGGCGGGCAAGGAATTCGAGCACTACAACCTTGATTTCCCGTCACAAGACAACTCAAGTCCTATATACAGGAACAATTATATGGACCGGGGTGATGAGTCTCACAATCTGACGGGGGAAATCCGCAGCTCAATACGGCCTGAAAATACAGGATACGGTTTTGATATTATGCCCTATTACAAATATTCTGTGACATGGCGCAAAAGCCACGACAAGAGGTATCTGCTGCACCAGCTCACAGACTGGGAGGAAGACCCGGAGCTTGGCATGCTTCCGTCTGTGGCGGAGCTGCTCACCGTGCTTGACAACGCCAACAGCTCATGGCAAAAGGGGCTCAACCAGAAACATATTGTCGGGGCTTACGTTTACCTCTCAGACTATAAGAATAAAAAATTCAGTCTTTATCTCAACCTTCCCGTCAATGGCTACGTCAACCGTCGTGACTACAACCGCAAGTCATTCTATACACGTGTTGACCGCCACTGGTGGTTCTTTGAGCCTGAGGTAAACCTGAAATTCAAGGAGCACCGCCGCAACTATGAGCTGAGATACGACGGCAGCGCGTCTGTCCACTCGCTTGTTAATATGATTCCATTGAGCGACACTACCAACCCTCTGTATATCTTTACAGGAAATAAAGACCTGTCGCCAAGTTACCGCCACAAGGTCTCACTAAACCTGCGCAGCGACCTTACCGGGCAACGCTCGTACAACGTCAGCACCTCCTATACACTTTCTAAAAACAGCCTGGCTATGGGATATGTCTACGACCGCACAACTGGCATAAAGAACGTGACACCGCAAAATGTGGACGGCAACTGGAGCGCAAAAATAAGCGGAGGCTACAACTGTCCGCTCGACAAGGCTCACCGCCTGACGCTTGGCACATCGGCGTCAGCATCGTATTACAACAACGTTGACATGATAGGCGTGGCGGCCACAGACGGCACAAAGACTGTTGCCACAAAGAGCACAGTAGGCAACGCATACGCCAACGGCATGCTGAGACTGGACTACAGACTTTTAGACAAACATACTTTCGGAATAAAGGGAAATCTGCACTACACACATTCCGACAGCAAACGTGAGGATTTTATCCCTGTCAACGCCTACGATTTCGATTACAGCCTGATAGCCAATTTCGAGCTTCCTCTCAACTTCCGCCTGTCAACAGACATCACAATGTACAGCCGGCGCGGATATAATGATGACGGAATGAACACAAACAACTTAGTATGGAACGCACGTCTCACTAAACGGTTTTTCAAGGGCAGACTTCTCCTCATGGCTGACGGCTTTGACATATTGGGCAATCTGAGCAACATACGCCGCCAGATAAATCCGCAAGGCAGAACAGAGACATATTACAACGTGATATCAAGCTATGCAATGCTGCACGTTCAGTACAATTTCAGCAAGTTCAAGAAATAACAGATTCTGTTATCTGTATGAATATTACTAAAATTGAGTGTTGGTTAAATTGTTCCGATTACTAAAATAAACAGCAAGGGTATGAAAACAGCAGTATTGTTTGTGGCTCATTTTCTAAATGAAGACACACTTGCCAGATATCTCCGCTTACGGCAAGAG
>OGLR01000412.1_pt1 | contig 20774 bp, 14 predicted proteins | sample 1572931 | NCBI WGS metagenome assembly OGLR01 (sample SAMEA2581997, study PRJEB24529) | metagenome | biome: Human gut stool | place: China | collected 2011 | reverse complement strand
GCAGCAGCTTCGTACTCAGAAATTCGTCGAACGCCGTTTCCGGCTGACAGCCGATCCCGCTGACGAGCGGCTGTCCATCCCAGAGCGTCTTGCTCATCTGCGACACGTACCGCATCACGCTTTTCATGCAGTTGCGCGTCTGCGTTCCCTTTTTGTAATTCACGAAATGGACGATTGCGATTTTGCCACGCCTCCCTCCTGCAACTTCCGCAGAGCAGTGTTGATCCTGGCGAACTCCTGTGCTGCTGTGTCCAGATTGGCGAACTGTACCTTGCCCATATTCGCCAGCACTGCCAGCTGGTTGAGATTGTTGCCAATGGCTTTTTGCTGCCGCAGGACTTCTTTCAGTCCATCGAGAATGACGATATGTTTTCCGAGACAGCAAGCAGTCACATAATCGCTCTGGCTCATATGGGCTTGTGCTGCTTTCCCGCGTATCGTTTCCAAATCCTGTGTTGAAATTCGAATACTGAATTGTTTGTCCTTTTTCATATATCCTCCGTTTCGTTAAAGTGGGCACGGGCTGCTGCCCGATTTGAGGCATTTGGCAGGAAGCCGGGACACCGGCGACTAGCCAAATGCGATGCTGGCTCCTTCGTCGGCACAAGCTCCATATCCCTCGCCCCGCCGCAAGCGGCAGGTCTCGTCCATTCCGCTGCGCCTCCTCTCAAAATCGCAATCGCGTTGCTGGATTGCGATTTTGTGTTTTTTGCGCACGTTGGCGCAACGTGGGCTTTTTCTGCCGCGCCGCACACACACTCGTTGTCGGGGCAGAAAGCCGCACACAGCGGCGACACGCGCCTCACGGCGCGGTGCAGGCGCTCGGCACACCCGCAGGGTCGATCGTGCCGATTGTTTTCACGGGCGGAAAATCGGCACTATCGGCACGTTTGAGCGAAATCCACCGTTTGCCGTTGCTGCGGTACGTCTCTGCTAAAACCCCGTTTTCTCTTAGAGCCGCAACGCTTTCCCGCACCAGACGAGTGACCTTTTTCGGCGTGATTCCCAGTGCGCCGTCAGGGTCGATCTTCGCGGACAGTGCCGATGGTGAACCGAGGTATTCAGGATCGGCACGGAGCAATTCAGAGAAAAGATGTACGAGTTGAAGCGTTGAAAGCTTAGAAGCGCCGCTGCAAGTTTTGCTGTCCTCAAGCAGCTTCCAGATGTGATCTTCCTCACCAAATTCCAGTTTCAAAGTCCGGTTCGGAATGTCGCGCCCGGTACAATGCAGAGAAGCGACATTGGCAAGGCGAGAGCTCTTTTGCAGCACAAACGTTGAGTCCGCCGCGCCGCTTAGTCCCGTCGAGCCGGAGATCATGTTCATTGGATCGTCGTCATGGAGCTTGCGCAGGTGGTGGATAAGCAGGATTGCGATGTGCCGCTTGTCTGCAAGTTTTTTCAGAAGCCCGATGTCCTGATAGTCATTCGCGTACAGATTGCTGTCACCGCCCGCACTGCGGACCCGCTGCAACGTATCAATGACAACGAGCTTTGTGGTTGGATGCTCCGCTAAAAATTGCTCGATCTGCTGTTCCAGCCCGTGCCTTAATGTGTCAGCCATGATCGCAAAATGCAGCGTCGGCGGTGCATCTTCCGTCAGGTCAAAGAGCCGCGTCTGGATGCGCTGGAACGAATCTTCGAAGCTGAGATACAGCACTTCGCCTTGGGTTGTTGCAAAATTCCAGAGCGGCTGCCCCTGCGAAACGCACAAGCAAAGCCACAAGGCCAGCCAAGACTTGCCGATTTTCGGCGCACCCGCGAGGATGTGCAAGCCCTCTGGGATAAGCTCATCTACCAGAAAATGCGTCGGTTCATATGTTCTGTTTTGCAGATCTTCCGCTGTGATGATTTCCAGTTTGGTCATTTTTTCACTTCCTTTCCGTTTGCTATTGACATTCTGTGCTGCATGATTTAGACTTATAATTAGCCAATAGATTTGTTTTCTATTTTTAGACTAGCATAACTCTAAAATATTGTCAAGACTAATTTATAATCATATTTTCTATAAATCTATTTTGAGGTGCAGTCATGTCTGATTTTCAGTGCAAATTTTATCTTCTGGACAGTGCAGAAACATTGGAGTGCAAAGAAGGCAACGCCGAGTATGTCGTAAAAATAGCAGACCGCCCGTTTCCGGCAATGTCAGTAAGTTAAGCTGACAAATCCTCCTACCCTCAGAAATGAGAGGGTAGGAGGATTTTTTTCGTAATAATTCAAAACAGGGCTTGACAAAAGCATCATTTCGTGCGGCCATTTTGCTAACTTCTGTTAGCAAAATGGCCTTTGTAGTTAGAAGCGTGTCCCGACACGCCAAACTACGAGGAGGCTTACTTATGAATCCAAAAACCGTAAAAAAGCACTGAAAGATGCAATTCAAGCTATGACAGACTACAAATGGCTCTTCTCCGCAAGACCCGGCAAAGACAATACCAGGAACAGGAAGTTTCCCTTTCAAAAAGTGATTCCCTTCATCCTGGCCTTTAGAGGCGGAACGCTTACCCACGAAATTATGGATTTCTTTGGCTTGGATCCCTCTACGGGAACTTCTTCTGCTTTTATCCAACGACGATCTACAATCCTTCCAGAGGCGTTTGAATCCCTATTCCATGACTTCTCCAGAAGTGTCGACGAAAACAAGCTGTACAGAGGCATCCGTCTTCTTGCCGTTGACGGCTCCGATTTACAGATTGCAGCCAATTCCAAAGACCCGGATTCCTACTATCCGGGGGTAAACGGGCAGAGAGCATACAACCTGCTGCATATCAACGCTATGTATGATTTGCACCAGCACATTTATGTGGATGCTCTTGTTCAGAAAAGCAGAAAGGCTGACGAATCCGCTGCATGAACTGCCATGGTAGATCGCTCTGCTATTGAAAGTGCTTTGCTCCTTGCGGACAGAGGCTATGAATCCTATAACAATCTTGCTCACATTCAGGAGAAGGGCTGGAATTTCTTGATCAGAATTAAGAACGGCACAGCCGGTATTGCATCTGGCCTTGCTTTGCCAGCCACAGATGAGTTCGATGTTCCTTTCCATTTGAAACTGACAAATAAGCAGTCAAATGAAGTAAAAGAACTGCTTAAAGACAAAAATCACTATAGGCATATCACAAATACCATCCGATTTGATTATCTGCCACGCACATCAAGAAAGTACGACCCTGCTGTATTCTTTGAACTGCATTTCAGAATCGTTCGCTTTCCTATCTCAGATACCGCGTGTGAAACCATTATTACGAATCTGGATGCATCCGCTTTCCCTTTACATGATATTAAGAGGCTTTATGCGATGCGCTGGGGTATTGAGACCTCTTTCCGCAACTTGAAACACACTCTGGGACTTCTTCATTTACACGCAAAAAAGGTGGAGTTCGTTCTCCAGGAGATTTTTGCCAAGCTCACCATGTACAACTTCTGCGAATTGATTACACAGTCCGTAGTCATCCGGCAGGCACAGAAAACGCATACCTATAAGGTTAATTTCTCTGATGCAGTACATATTTGCAGACAATTCTTCCTTGGAGATGTCCCTCCACCCATTCTTGAAGCCATGCTTATGAGATATATTTCGCCCATTCGCCCCGGTCGAAAAGATACTCGTAAGCTAACGCAGAAATCTTCTGCCAGCTTCACCTATAGAGTAGCATAATTCTTGTGATTTGAACATTCTTTTTAAAGCGGATTTTCCGATCCGCTTTGTCGTCATGCCCTAATGTCGCAAAAAACAGCACACAGCTTGCTTTCGCTTTGCTGTGTGCTGTCTTTGTGAGGTTCCTTCCTTGCTAACTAAGTGACATTGGGGCGTTTGCCCCCGGTCGTTTTGCGCTTGGTGATTTGGACTTACTTTGCGTCCGGCTTGCTGATAGTGGCTTCCGAGCCTCTCGAGAAAATGCCGAAATAGAGCGGCGTGGTCACGAATACGGAGTTCTTGACCTCAACATCCGCAAAATACGGCGTGCCGTTGATCGTCAGGTGTACCTTGACCGTATCATCGCCAGCCTTCAGCAGGCCAAATTCGATCTCGTACTCTTTTCCGGACTCGATGCTGGGGCTCTGCGCTTTCTGATGCACCATTTCATTGCCATTATAGAAGTGTATTGCCGTGCTGTCGTCATTGAAGTCCACCTGAACGCCGCCATCGAGCCAGTAGATATTTGCCGCTTTGAATCCAAGATAGAATCCGTCATACCAGCCGGTCGCCCGCACGTTCTTGTACTTGAAGCGATACACCGTACCAAGCTCCACCGGCGTATTGTAGCCGCCGATTGAGAAGCCGTCCGCTGTTTTTGCCGTGATGCTGCCCTCTGCAAACGTCGGGGCGTCGTAGCCCAGCGTCCAGTTCGCCGTATCCGCCAGCATGTCTGTCACATCGACCACGTTGTAGGTGGGTTCGGGATCGGGCTCCGGAACGACGACCTTGCCGGTCTTTTCAATGGTCGCAGATGCGTCTCTGCATGCGCCGACATTGAAATAGCCTGCGGTATTTGCCAGCATTGCATCGGTGTAGACCTCATTGAACCATTCCTCGCCGTCCACCTTGAGCACGACGCGCAGCTGGTTGGCCGAGATCTGGCAGACGCTGAACGTCATGTCATAGGTCTTGCCGTTTTCCAGCGTGAGATCACTCTTGGGAACTGCGCCGTTGTCCGCGTCACCCTTTGTATAGAGCACCGTCTTGTCAGGCTCAAAGGTAACCATCACGCCGCCGGCCTTGTTCCATGAAAGGTTGGTGACGCTGCTGTCAAAGCTCCAGCTGAGGACGCCGTAGTTGGCAGTCTTACTGTCATTTTCAGCTGCTGTCTGGCGATACTTGAACTGGAATTCCGTATTGCGGAACTTTTGCTTTTTGTAGCCTGCAAGCGCCCATTTTGTTTCGGTTGTAGAGGCAATGGAAACCGTACCGTCGCCAAATTCCGGCTTTGGCGTGTAGTGCGCCCACGAGAAGTCCGTCCAGTTCGCCTTGTCGGCGATCATCGCGTCCAGCGGCAGCTCGGTCAGATTGTTGTAGTGCTTGTCGTTGCCGGACAGGTCGTTCAGCGTGACCTGCACGCCGCCTGCGGGCGCGATGGCGCCGAAGTAGCCGCTTGCGCCATGGAGCGTCGCGTCGGTGATTGTCTCGTCAAACAGCGTCTTGCCGTCCACGGTCACGAAAATGCGCACATCGGTGGAGTTCACGTCCACAATGCCGAAGCTCACGTCGTAGATCATGTCGGAGCGGAAGATCTCGCCGGTAACGGTCTTCAGAATGCCGCCCTCGTCGCCGTAGCGCTGAAGCTCAACCTGATAGGGCTTGATGACGACCAGAACGCCCTTATCCGCCCACGGCATTGCGACCGGGTCGCTCTTGTTGAAGTAGAAGCCGCCCCAGGTGTCAGCACCCTCCGGGATCACCTGCTTGTACTTGAAGTTGAACACCTTGCCGGAGAATTTTTCTCCGGTGTAAGCGGCCAACTCATAGCCTGCGTCGCTGCTCGTGATGGAAAGGCTCCCGTCCTTGAATTCCGGAGCATTTCCCGTGTAGGTCTTCCAGCTGCCTTCACTGCGGACGAGCGTTGCTACGTTAATCTTGTTGCCGAGGCTGCCGAGCTCCACATGGACGCCCTCACCGCTGGCAACCGCGCCGTAATAGCCCTGCATACCAAGAAGCTTGGGATTCGTGACCGTCTCATCGAACAGCGTCACATCGTCTGCTGTCAGGACGATCCGCACATCCGTCGAATTCACATCATACATACCGAACGTCATCCGATAGGTCTTGCCGTTTTCAATCAGGTTCGTCTTGTTCTCCAGAACCGTTGTGCTGCTGCCGTCGCGGATCTGCAATTCGATCACGTTCGACTTGATGCAGACAAGCAGACTGGGATTTTGCCATGGAATCGTGCCCGCGCTCTGGGTATTGAAGAACAGGCCACCCCATTTATCCGACTCGCCAACCGTTGCGGAGAGCTCCTGCTTGTAGTTAAAGTGCAGCACACGGTTGGTATATGCTTCACCTGCGTATCCTGCCTGCGTGTGGCTGCTGCCTTCAAGGATCATCTTGCCCGCGATAAACTTCGGCGCGGCGGAGCCGTTGGAGGTCTGCCAGTGTTCTTCGTCTTCAATCAGACTGTCGATTATAAGCTTTGTACCGACGCTGCCGAGCACCAGACTGTACCCGCTTATCGGCGCAGTCAGCACGCCGAAGTGCCCCTCAGCAGTGTGCAGATATTGATTGTCCATCTCGTGGCTGAATACCGCAGTCCCATCCACGGTCAGGATAAAGCGCACATCGGTGCTGTTGAGATCGTATACGCCGAAGTCAACGCGATACGTTTTGCCGCTCTCAAATACAAAGTTGCTGTCCAGTTGAAGCGCCTCGTTGACGCCGTCGCGGATCTGAAGTTCCGTACCGGCCGTCTTAGTCACGATAAGAACACCCTTTGTTGTCTGATTGAACGGCAGTGCCTCTGCGTCGCCCATGTTGAAGTAGAAGCCGCCCCAGCCACTGCCGGACTGCTGATAGGTAAAGCGGAAGGTCTTATTGGTATACGCCTTGCCGGTGTAGCAGGCCGTCTGGTAGGCGGAAGCCGCGGTCAGAGTCAGCTTGCCTCCGGTAAAGGTAGGCTTTCCTGCCTTATTTTCTGCATGCGGCGTCCAGTTTTCCGTATCCTCGATCAATGCGTCGATCTCGATCACATCGGTCGCGGTACCGGCGTTCTGGTTGTTGCAGAAGCGGGTGTACGCCTTCTGGAACGCAGCCACGCCGAGATCAAAGTCATACTGGCTGATCGGGTCCTTTGCCAATACAGCCTCCGCGTCGGCAATGGCCGCCGTGATGAGGTCAATTTCCTTCTGTGTCCACTGGCCGGGCTCGTCGCCGATCTGTGCGGCTTCGACCTTGGCCTTGGCTTCGTCTACCAGCTTGCGGAATTCCGTCTTATCCACGCCGTTGGGGTTGAATGCCACCTGAACAGGCGCCGACCAGACAGGTTCGCCCTGTGCGCCGCGGCTGTCCACCGGCGTGACCTTGCAGCGGATCCACTTGCCCTCGCAGATGGGCGTTACGGTGAACTCGGTGCAGGTCATGTTGTCGCTGACCTTTTTCCAGTTCAGGTAGAACAGGTCGTCGCGGCTTTCGGAAATATAGTAGTTTACGACGGTCGCGCCCTCGCTGTCGCCGTCCGCGTCAGAGAACGTATATACTGCGTTCAGAGTTTGGCCAATCTCTGCTGTGCCGGAAACGGACACGCCGGACGCCGCCGGCTTCTGGTTGCCGGGGAAGCTCTTCACGCCGATCTTGCTCTGGTCGATCTGCTCAAAGCCGGGCAGCTGCGCCAGGACGGAATCGATGAGCGCGTAATTGCCGTTTGCATAGTCGACAAACAGCTGACGGTTATCGCCTGTGCCCTTCAGGATCACCAGATTGTTGTCGAGGCCGGTGATCTTGCTTTCCTGATTGTCATTTGTCTTGACCCACGGATAGGCGCTCGTCTCGCTGCCGCGCGGCGCAGCGTCGGTGTAGATGATAACATTGTTCTTGAAGATATTCGGGATATAGACGTCCGTCTCACCGTCTCTCAGCGCCGCCATCCACGGCCAGCGGGACGTGTACCGTTCGTTGTTCCAGACCTGACGCAGGGAGGGCGCGATGCCGAAGCCGCTGTCATTCGTCATGCCGACTGCAAAATTGCCGGCAATATATACATTGAACGCACAGCGAGTATCGATGAACAGATTGTTCGTAATGACCGTATCGTGGCCGCAGTTGATCTTGACAGCCTCGATATAATCGCCTGACGCGCCCGGCCCGAAGATGTTGCCGGTGACTGCTGCGCCGCTCAGACCGTCGTCCAGATAGACCGCATTGGCGGAGAAGCTGGGGAAAGAGCTATCATTGTTGGCAATGTTGTAGAAATGGTTGTTCCGGATGACCACGCCCTGGCAGCGCGCGTCACGGCCGCCATAGACCGCACCCATGTCCTTGCCGTTCAGAACGACATCATGGAACGAGTTGTTTTCAATCACGCAGTCCAGCGAGGTCGGCCCGCCGCCGACGATTGCGAAGTTCAGCGCCATATCCGTAATGTTGTAGACTTCGTTGTTGGAGAACGTGTTCTTCACACCGCGGAATTTCACGCCGCCCTCGTTCATCGTCCGGTACTGGTTCGTATCGTGGATACGGCAGTTCGTAATGAAATCGTAGCCCGGCTCCATGGTCTGATAGTCACCGCCATTCAGATAGATGGCCGAGATGGAGGTGTAAGCAACCTCGGAATTTTTCAGGCCGGAATAGGTCGCATTGTCAATGCTGACGGCTCTGCCTTCAAAGCTTGTTAGCGTGCAATTCTCGATCACGCAATGATCGACGTTGTTCATGACGATGCCGTCCTTTTTGGAGGACGTAACTGTCAGTCCCTCGAGGTTGAGATACGAAGCGCCGTTGACCGAAATCAGGTCAAAATTGCTGCTCGTCATGCGGAGTGTCGAATTTCTCGTCGTATCTGCAAACGGATAGATGTAGAGTCTGCCGCTCATCTGGTCATAATACCATTCGCCCGGCTCGTCCAGCGACTCGTAGGCGTTGTAGATCTGCACAGGCTTCTGACCGGCGGCGCTGCCGTAATAGGCAGTGTCCGTTGCCGTCACGATGCCGGTTTTCCGGTTGAGCGTACCGTGGAAGTAGCCCTGCGCCCAGCCGTAGCGGATGTAGCTGGAATAGAGCCAGTCGGATTCCTGATAGCTCCAGCCCAAAACCCTCTCATCCGTCAGCTTGAATTCGGGATAGCTGGTGCTGGAATTGGGATTGACTGTCTCGACGTGCATCCAATCCTCGGTCGAGTTGGAGTTCGGGTAGCGCGTCAGGCGCATGTGCTGTCCGTCCAGCGAGAAAAGAGGCGCTTCCAGACAGAGGTTCAGAGATGACAGGCTAAAGCTGATTTCACCCAGTCCAAGATCTCTGGCATCGGCCACCATGACGTGCTTCTGCGCGTCCGGCGAAAGCTTTTCCTTCATTTCACCGGAAACCGGCTCAAAGGCAGACAAAGAGGCTCCGGCGCTGCCGGTAATGATGACCGTCTCGCCCGGATAGGCGCGCCACGTCACAGGAAGATCTTCCGTGCCGCCGTCCGCTTCGGTCAGCTCGAACGTCTTATTCAGCACATAGGTGCCGCCGCGCAGATAGACCGTCGTGGGAAGCTCCGTCGAACGGTTCTCACGCAGATAGTCGCGTACAGCCTCCAACGAGCCAAACGGCGCGTCCTTGCTGCCGTCGCCGTCACTGCCGCCGCTCGGAGACACATAGACCGGCTGTTCCGTGGGTTCCGGGTCAGGATCGGGCTTCGGATCGGGGTCCGGCTTCGGATCGGGATCGGGTTTCGGGTCGGGATCAGGTCTCAGAATGGGAAGAATCGCGCCGATATTGGAGCTATCCTCTCCCAGCGCTTCTCGGTAAGCCTTTTCCGTAAACACGCCCTTCTCGATCAGCGTCTGTGCCAGCGTCTTGCCGCCGGATTTGAATTTCGTCTCCAGCAGCGCCCAGATCACGTCAACGGCGTTGCCGCGCGTATACTCGCCGCTGTTTGCGGGCACGACCGGCAGGCCGAGCTTTTCCGCCAGCTCTGCCGACTTGTTCCATGTAAAGTCCGTGTCGTCCTCATATTGCAGCAGACGCAGAACCATCGTCAGGAACTGTGCTTCCGTCACGAGCTTGCCGTAGCCAAAGAGCGTTTCGCTGACGCCCTTGACAAGCGCATTCTGGTAGCCGTAGCCGACATAAGGGCTGGCCCAGGCCAGAACGTCCGTAAACGGATGCGCCGGGTTCTTTTCCTTCGCTTCCGCTTCCGCGCCGAGCAGGCGGACGATCAAGGTGATCGCCTGTTCGCGCGTCAGCGTCTTTTCCAGCTCGAAGCCCTTGTTTGTGCCCTGAAACAGGCCAAGGGTCTTCAGCGCTTCGGCCTTCTGCAGCGTCGTGTAGCTATGGCTGCTTCCGGCGGCCAGCGCCGGAACACAGCTCAGGAGCATCGCAAGCAGCAGCAGGACTGCAACGCAGGATTTATAAATTCGTTTCATAAATCAGTCTCCATTCCAAAAATAGTGCGCCGGGCATCAGCCGGAGAACGGCAGATATCCGGCGCTTTTGCGGGAGGTTCTTTATTCCAGTGGGGTGATCGTCTCAACGTCTCCGTTCAGGCGGGAACGCTCGGCCGCGAATACCAGACGGGTGTTTTCGCAGGAAATGCCGATCTCGCTGACCTCGTCTGCGGTTTTTGCGCCAGTCATGTAATCGTAAAGCGCGTTCACGATGCCGGGGTCTCCGCCGCCATGGCCGCCAACCAACGTACCGTCGACGCGGCCATTGGTGTGGATGGTCTCCCACCAGCGTCCCTCAAAGTGGAAAATGCGGATTTCGTCACCCTCGAAGTCGAGGAACATCTCGCCCTTCGTGCCCATGATGTTGGACTTTCTGCCGTTGTAATTAAAGCAGCTCATGGTGAACGAGGCCGTAGATTTGTCCGCAAACTCCATGTTCACGACCTGATGGTCGACCACGTCATTATCGCACTTGAAGACACATTTGCCATACTGCGTATGACGAAGCGTAAATTCCACATCCGCGTCGGTGGGGTCGACCTTGCCGGTGGACGTCGTGCGGAACCACATATTGTTCTTGTCGTCCAGATACAGCTTGACCGAATTATACGGGCAGGTATCCGCATGCGGACAGCCGTCGATGCAGCGTTCCGGCGCGTCAGACGGGGCGTTTTCACGGCGGAAGTACTTGAGCGAACCGAACGACTGAATCTTCGTGCATTTCTTCTTCATCAGCCATTGCAGCAGGTCAATGTCGTGGCAGGACTTGGCCAGCAGCATGAAATTGCTCTTTGCCGTGTTGCCCCAGTTGCCGCGGACAAAGCTGTGGCTCTGATGGATATTACCGAGTCCTTCCGTATGGACGATCGTCACGATATCACCCAGCACGCCCTCGTCGATGAGCTGCTTGACGCGCGAATAGAACGGCGTATAGCGCAGCACATGGCAGACCATGAACTTCCGGCCGTATTTGCGCGCCTGATTGAGCAGGTCGACGCATTCGTCCTCCGTGCGCGCCAGCGGTTTTTCCAGCAGCACATCATAACCGGCCGCCAGCGCTTTCATGGCCGGTTCATAATGCATACTGTCTTGTGTCGCAATGACCGCAAGATCGGCAAGCCTTGGCTGCGCCAGCAGCTCCTGCCAGGTATGGAAAACGTGACTGTCCGGGAGGTTATGCTTATTCTGAATGTTTCTGCGATGGTTCTCGTTCGGATCAGCAACGGCAACAACGCGAAATTTTTCCGGCAGCGTCTTCATGATATCGGTGTAAATTTCGCCGCGGTTGCCTGCGCCAATCAGCGCAACGGTAAAGACTTTCATTAAGCTCTCTCTTTCGCTTTCTTCTTTTCTTCTGCTTTCCCACGCGGAAGGATCGGGATAATCTATACCGTACATCCGGCCAACCAGCGCATAGCGCTGCATCGGATACCGGTTCTCCTCCAGATGTACCAGCCGGTCGGCCTCCGGCGTATTGACCGAGTAGACGGCCGCACCATATGGCGCGTCGCCGAATGTGTTCCGGCTGACGGTGAAATGCTCATTGCCCGTCGCGTGGGAGATTCGCCACAGGAAAATGTGGTGTCCCATCGGCTGCGGCCAGATCTCCGACCGGCGCGGCATCGTCTCGCCAAGCCTGGAGAAGCCCTCGCCGGCGTCCTCGCAGACGTTGTCTGTGAACTCCGCATATGTCGGCAGAAGATCGCGCTGCTCATAGGCAGCCATACCGCAGCGGCGGAAGGTGTTGCTTCGGATCAGGAAGTGGTACGCGGGCTTGCAGTCCGCGCCGCCCTGATGCGTGACGGCGGAATCGTAGATATCGTCGAACACGCAGTGCTCGACCTCAACGTTTTCCGCCACGTTCCAGCACTCAAAGGCGTTGCCAAAGCGGATCTTCTGGTCTTTATCCCAGACGGCGCCGCCGATTTTGGCAAACCGGCAGTTTTCGATGCGCAGATTCCGGCCGCCCTCTTCGCCTGCGATCCCGTGCAGGCCGTTGTTGCGGAATTCCAGATCGGAAATGACCATGTCGTGTCCGCAGTGCGCCAGCCAGCGGTACTGCGAGGTCGCGCATTCGATGCTTCCGTAGAAGGCCGCGGGATTTTCCTGCGAATAGACCAGCAGCGTATGATCCTCCGCAAGCGGGGGATGCTGAATGGAATATCCAAGGCAGGAGTCGAACCAGTCGCCCTGCTCGCAAAGCTCCTCGCGTGTCCAGCGCAGCGCGCCGCACGTTCCGTCGCCGTAGATCAGGTTGGCCGTCTCACCGGAAAGCATGCCGGTAAACCGCCAGATGCTTCCGCCGACGTTTTCCCATTGTGCCGGGTCGGAAAGGCTTTGGGAGCCGCAGAACACAGGCGGTTCACCCTCGCCATACGCGCCGTAATGGATGGGATGCTCCCAGCGGCCGGACGGATTTTGCAGCGGCCCGCGGAACACGCTGCCGCGCCGGAACAGAACGGTATCGTCTGGCTGAAGCAGCTCCGGGTGCTGCGTCCGGAACGGCGTTTCGGGACGCAAGCCGTCATTTTCGTCGCATCCGTTCTGAAAATCAATATAATATGTCGTCATATCTTCAATTATCAGGAAAGAAGTTTATAGGAAAAGCGGAAGAGACGGAATGCCTCTTCCGCTTTTGGTTAGATGCTTACCAGGAAGTGATATTGTTGGCCTCAATGTAGGCATTGAGCTGGTTCTGGAACTCGGTGACAAGCTCTTCGATGCCTGCGTCCTTACGGGCAGCCATATAGTTGTTATAGAGTTCTTCCCAGTTGTCGCCTGCAACGCCGTTGTCAATCTGCGGGCCATACTCGTAGTACACGTTCAGGATGCTCGCGCAGATACCCTCGACATTCGTTCTGTCGAACGTGAAGTTCAGGAACGGGTTGACCTGAGCGGTTGCTTCCAGCGCTTCCAGATCGGCATAGTAGTTGGGATCGGTGCCATTGTTGATGAGCGCGTTCTTGCAGGAGCCGATGATCCATCTCTGGATGCCGTAGCTGTCGTCCGCCGTGGGGCTGGCGCCGACATAGCTGGTGGTGATGGTGCCGTCGGCGTTCTTGGTGTAGTCCTCGCCCTCGATGCCGTAGATCAGCGTGTTGTACAGGTCGGGCTGGGAGTAGATCGCGTTGAGGACCATCATGGCGCGCTCGGGCTCATCCGCGCAGTACGGGATGGCGTAGGAGGTATCGCCGCCGAGAATGAGGTAGGCGTTCTCTTCGATGGGCAGGTAGGTCATGTCCATACCGGCGTCTGCAATCGCTGCTTCCTGATCGGCCTCGGTCAGATACGGATCGCAGCTGAAGACATAGGTGGTGTCGGTGATCTCACCGTTCTTCGGGGTCGTCAGCGTGGAGGTGTCAACAGACATGATATCGGAGCGGATGTAGCCTTCCTTGTACCAGTCGGCCATCGTCTTGGCGTACAGCTTGTAGTGTTCGCCTGCAACGCCGTCCTTTACGGTGAAGGTGCCGTCGCAATAGGTGATGCCGATCTCAGCACCACCAACGCCGAGGAAGGAATACATGCCGTTGTACATGGACCAGCCAAATGCACGGCCGGTGTTGATGCCAGCGCCGAGCTTGCCGGCTTCCTTCGCAGCAGCCAGATATTTGGTCGCCTGATCCAGAACAGCCTGGAAGTCTTCAATGCCGGAGTAGTTGTTGCGCCACTTGTTGAGAGCAGCCTTGGTGTCGTCGATCCAGGTGTCGCCTGCGAGCTCTGCGATCTCAGTCACGACGAGCCAGCCGCGGCGCTCGCCGCACAGGCCCTGCCAGCTGGGGAGGTAGTACAGCTTGCCGTCAGCCGCATTGCGATGGATTTCAACGACATTTTCGCCGAGGATATCAACAATGCCCTGGCCGTACTCTGCGAGCAGATCGTCGAGCGGCCTCAGGTTGCCGTCGGCAATGTTCTGCGGCTTGTTGATCAGCCAGCCGGTCCATGCGAGGTCAACGCCTTCGCCGGAAGCCAGAACCTGGGAGAACTTCTCGCTGTACTCTTCAAACGGAACGTCAATGAACTCAACGGTGGTGTTGGGAACGTACTGCTGGAGCTGCTCATTGAAAGCGGCCCAGACCTTGTCGGAGTTGGCCTGCTTGCCGGCGCCGGTGATCATGAGCTGAATGGTCTTCTGCTCAAGCGCGGGCTCGGCAGTCTCTTCGGGAGCTTCAGGGGTTTCGGTGTTGTCGGTGGTTTCCGCCGGCTCAGTCGCGGCGGGGGTTTCGTCCGCAGCGGGAGTCTCAGCAGTCTTGCTGCAGCCCGCCAGAACGATGCTCAGAACCATGATCATGGCAAGGAGCAGGCAAATGGTTCTCTTTTTCATGATATCCTCCTTAGATTTTAGGTGATATGGGGTGTCGTTTTCTCTTGTAAACGCCTCAAAACGCGGTACCATTCGTTTTCAGGCATACAATTCATAAAACAGGCTGTTCTCTCAGCCCTTGACTGCGCCGATCGTCAGACCCTGCGCAAAATACTTCTGGAAGAACGGGAACACAACCAGCATGGGGCCTGCGGCGATGACGCACATGGCGAATTTCAGCGATTCGCTCGGCAGCATACTCGTGTCCAGCGAAACGCTGCCGGACATCATGGGGTTGTTCGCAAGATTCTTCATGAATTCCGCCTGATCCATCATGCGCTGGAGCAGGTATTGCAGCGTATAGAGGCTTTCGTTGCGGATGTAGATCATGGACGTGGTATAGTCGTTCCAGCGGGCGACCAGCGCCATAAAGCCAAGGGACGCAAAAACGGGCGTGGACAGCGGCAAAACGACCGAAAAGAAGATGCGAAGCTCACTCGCGCCGTCCAGATACGCCGCCTCAAACAGCGTCTCGGGCAGGCCCTTGAAGAACGTCCGGAATACCATGGTGTTCCACGCGCCGCCGGTGATGCCGGGCAGAATGTAGATCCAGATGGAATCCGCCAGCTTATAATACTTGGAGAAGATAATGTAGTTCGGAATCATACCGGCGCTGAAGAGCATGGTAAAGAAGATAAAGACCGTGATGGGCCTGCGGAAGCGGAAATTGCTTCTGGAAAGCGGATAGGCTGCCAGTGCTGCGACGAGGCTGCTGAGGACCGTGCCGACCACAGCCTGAAAAATGGTCACGCCGTAGGCGCGCAGCACGCGCGTTCCGCTGGAGAATGCCGACTTGTACGCGTCGAGCGTAAAATCACGCGGCAGCAGGGAAAAGCCGCCGGAGGTCAGGGCCTGTTCGCTGGTGAATGACGCTGAAATGACGACGATCAGCGGAAGAACAAAGCAGGCGCACATCAGGAAGAAGAAAATATACACAAAGCGCTTGAACGCCCTGTCGCGGCTGTGCTTGATTTTTGGATTCATAAGATTCTCCCTTCCGCTTAAAACATCGAGTTGTCCGGGGAGATCTTCTTGACGATCCAGTTGGACAGCAGAACAAGGAACATACCCACAACAGACTGAATGAGGCCCGTCGTCGCGCCGATCGCATAGCTGGATTCCTGCAGGGAACGATAGACGTAGGTGTTGAGGATATCCGTCGTTGCGTACAGCGTCGAGGTATTTCTCGGGATAACATAGAAAAGGTCGAAGTTGCCGCTGATGAGCGTGCCCGCATTCATGATGGTGAAGATGCAGATCAGCGGGACAAGGTGCGGCAGGGAGATATGCAGCATCTTCTGGAAGCGCCCCGCGCCGTCGATCTCCGCCGCTTCGTAGAGCGAGGTATCAATGCCCATCAAGGCTGCAAAGTACATCATGGAGCCCATGCCGATGCCCTTCCAGATGTTCACGACGGTCAGGATGAACGGCCAGTATTTCGCGTTCATATACACGTCAACGGGGTCGCCGCCGAAGAACTGGATGATCTGGTTCATAAGACCGGTTCTCGGGCTGAGGATGGCGTAGACGATATAGCCGACGATAACCATCGACATGAAGTTCGGGAAGGTGATGATGGTCTGGTAGGTTTTCAGCCGGCGTCTGCTTGTGATCTCAAACAGCAAAAGTGCGATGATCACGTTTGTAACCGGACTGAGCACCATGAACAGAAGACCGTAGAGCACCGTGTTGCGCAGCGCACGGTCAAGCGCGACGGACTGGATGATCCACTTGAAGTTTGCAAGGCCGCACCAGTCGCTGCCGAGGATGCCCTTGGAGAATTTATAATTCTTGAACGGAATGATGACTGCGGCTCCCATCGGTATATAGTTGAACAGGATATAAGCGATGATCGCCGGGATGCACAGAAGCAGCAGCTGACGGCTGGCCTTTGCGTCCGCCCGGCCTTTGTGGCCAAGGCGCGGCCCTTCCTTTTTTCTTTCCTTCGTCATGGTTCGCATGGGTGCCTCCGCTTTCTTTTTCTTCATTTTACGAATTCGCGTTTCTATTTCCAAGTCGTAATTGCGACAATATTGGCAGGGTTTGCGACAACATCTTGTGCATTGCTTCTAAATACCAACTGTCGTTTTCCTTCTCTGTTGGTCAATTTTACATTGATTTTACATCCGCTTGAAAATTGGATAAATCGCACAAATCCGGTCGTTTCTTATTATGCAAAGCGCACATGCATTTCTGCATGTGCGCCCTGATTTGCTTTTGCATCGACGCTGCTGCGCCGCCGTCTTATTCCTGCGGCGGCTCCTCTCGCTGGCTCAGATTCAGCCTCTGCTGATATTCGCGCATGGAGCAGCCGGTACAGGTCTTGAAAGCGGTGCAGAAGCTCTTTTTGTCCTTGTAGCCCACGGCCTCCGGGATGGATTTGACGTCCTTTCCGTTCTTCAGCATTCCAATGGCCGCCTTGATCCGAATGCGGAGCAGATACTCCGCAAACGTCTCATTCATCTCCGCGCGGAACTTTCGGACAAAGTGCCGTGAGCTGATATGGGCATACGCCGCTACGCTCTCGGCAGTCAGCTTTTCTCCAAGGTGCGTCTGCATATAGACACAGGCGCGCCCAATGGTGTCGCTTTTCAGCGCATCCTCCTGCATAATATAGCCCTTTTCCGCGAGCAGCTTCCAGATTGTGTCGATTTGCTTTGCCACAGCGTGTGTGGATGTCAGTTCCTCCAGCGGCGTGTCCATTATGCTGCTTCGGATTTGCAGGAAAAGCGCCTCATCGCGGCGGCGAATTTCCATGCGCAGCTCCTCCATCAGCGCACGCACCAGCAGCGTCTCGATGCAGAATGAATCATTGGAAACCAGCGGCTTGATTCTGGAGTACAGCTGCCAATGCTCTTCGCAGATTTCCGGCCGCAAGGCCGTAAGCAAGCGCAGGAGCTTTGGAATAATCTTATCCCAATTGGTCTGGCTGCGCAGATAGGCTTCTTCCCGACTTTCCGCGTGCAGCTCCTCTGAAACGCGGATCATCGCGCTGCGCAGCGCGTCGATCCCGTCAGACTTCGGCAAATAGTCATATGCACCGCACCGGACAGCTTGCTGTGCTTCCGCAAGGCTCGGGGTATCCGTCACGAAAATCACGCGGACGCGCGGACATTGACTGCGAATGCGCTCTGCAAACTCGAAGCCGGAGGTGTCCGGCAGTTTCGTGTTCGTGATGAGCACCGATGCCGTTTCGCCCTTCTGCATCCACTGCGAGATCCACTTTCCCATGCTCTCGCCGCGCACCATGCCGAATCCCAACCCGTAAAAATCAATCCCGTTAATTACCTCTATGCGGTATCTCAGGCATGAATCTGTAAAAAACGCTTCAAACATAGGTTACCTCACATCCATTCATTGGTGCTGCACCTGCCAGGACGGGCAAAGCCGCACAAAGCGGCTATTACTTGTTTCCAAAGGCGTTCACCATCACGCAGCCGGCGGTAATCAACACAAGCCCGATGATTCCAACCGTGGAGAGTTTTTCCTTGTATGCAAAAATCGAAACCAGCGAGGTGACAATCAGTCCAACGCCGCACCAGGTTGCGTATCCGATATTCAGGTTGATCCGGTTCAGACTTTTTGCAAAGGTGTAATGGCAGACAATATACGCCGCCGCGCAAATCAGCGACGGGGTCAGCTTTGTAAAGCCCTCCGTCTGCTTCAGATAGCTTGTGGCGATAACCTCCGAGACAATTGCAATGGCAAGAAATGCATATTCCATTTTGCCTCACAGTCCTTTCTGTTCTAATTGCCGGATGAGTGCCGGAACATCGGCGACGGAATCCAAAATGTAATCCGCCGCAGGCGCCAGCTGCTCTCTGGATGAAACGCCGCTTAAAACACCAACGGCGATTGCGCCGCCGTTGTGCGCAAAGTTCATGTCGTTTATCGTGTCGCCCACAACAAGGATATTTTCCGGCGCAATGTGCCACTGCGCCGCGGCGCGCGAAATGATGCGCCCATCCGGCTTTAACGGCATATCCCCTGCCATCTGATCTCCCGCGAAAAAGGAGAACAGCGGCAGAATCTGCAAGCCTTTCAGACATTTGACCGCGGCCTCGCAGGTATCCGTGGTTGCAACGCCGAAATGAATGCTCTTTTCATGCAGCGGCTGCAAAATGGCCGGCAAATCCCCAATGCCCTTGATACTTTTGTTCTCCGCAAAGCTCTCCTCGTCAAAATACCGGGTGAGCTTTCCCTCCAAATCCCGCGTGTCAACCGGTGCTTGCGCGTGCATCGCTTCCAGCGCCGGCTTCATGTCAATCGCCATATCCAAAAATGTTTTCCACGCGAATGAACCGTCAGGAAGCACGTGATTTCGTATAATTCCGATAGAATTGAGCGCTTTTTCCGTGTGGATATCGGTGACTGGGATTTTATAATCCGAAAGAATGCGCCGGATGACGCACTGCGCGGCAGGAATCCAGAATTCGTTGAAATCCAGCAGCGTTCCGTCTTTGTCAAAAATAATCCCGGATATTTTCATGTGATCTCTCTGTCCTTTCTCTTGCAGAACGTAATGCTGCGCTTCATAACAGCAGACAGTTACATTCTAAAAGAATGTGAGCCAGTACGAACAGGGTGCATTCATGACATTTTTATACGCAATCACGCCATGATTGCAATTGCTCTTAAAAAGTGTGCATGCTATGATTTTAAAAGAAAGCAACCGGAGAATCAAGCATTTGAAAAAGAACCACCAGTCATGTGTGCAATGCATGACTGGTGGTCTCCTTTATACAGTAACGGTCAGCTGCTTTCTTCCGTCCACATGCGGGAGAAGCAGCTTTTGGTTTTTCGTGATGGTGATCTCATACCGGCAGCCGCGGAACACGCGGGTGACCTTTGCCGGGAGCAGGTGCTCCGGCAGGCAGGGGTCGATCTCAAGGCCGTCCCACGTTGGGCGGATGCCCAAAATGTACTGCGTCGCGGCCAGATACATCCATGCCGCCGTTCCGGTCAGCCACGAGACGTTGGCCAGGCCGAATTTATCGCTCTCCGGGCCAAAGATGTTCGAGGAATAGACATACGGCTCTGCCTTATAACGCTCCGCTTCTGCCGTTTTCTGCGCGATCATCGGCAGAAGCTGATGATAATACTTCCATGCGTTCTCCGGACGCCCCAGCATACATTCTGCGATAATTGCCCATGTATTCGCATGGCAGAAGACGCTGCCGTTTTCGCCGCAGCCCTTGTTGTAGCAGGTCAGGTTTTCTTCCTTCGTCGGGTAGTCCGTCGTCATGGCCGGATGAATTTTCTTGATGCCGAGATCGGTATCCAAGTATTCTTTCACGCTGTTCATGGCCTGTCTCTGCTGCTCCTGTGTGCCGAGGCCGCTGAGGACGGCCCAGCTCTGCGTATTGAGCCAGATCTTTGCCTGCGGTTCGGATTTTGAGCCGATGAATCGTCCCTCGTCCGTGATGCAGCGGCGGAACCACGCGCCATCCCAGCCTGCAGTCAGGACGGCCTGCTCCACCGCGTCAATGCTCTGGCGGGCGGCGGAAGCCTCGGTGTCAAGGCCCAGATGGTCGCACAGCTCGGCGTATTCGTGGCCGTACTTAACGAACATGCCCGCAATGAACACGCTCTCCGCCACAGGACCCTCGCTGGGCCCGGTGATCTGGAAACTCTCGCCCGGGTGCTCGGAGAAGCAGTTCAGGTTCAGGCAGTCGTTCCAGTCCGCACGCCCGATGAGCGGCAGACCGTGGGGACCCAGATGGGTGCAGGTAAAGTTGAAGCTGCGGCGCAGGTGCTCCATCAGGGGCTGCGCCTTGGCGGCATCGTTGTCAAAGGGAACCTGCTCCTCCAGAATGGACCAGTCGCCGGTCTCCCGCAGGTAGGCGGCGGTACCGGCAATGAGCCACAGCGGGTCATCGTTGAAGCCGGTGCCGATATCGCGGTTGCCTTTCTTGGTCAGGGGCTGGTACTGGTGGTAGGCGCTGCCATCCTCAAACTGGGTGGCGGCGATATCCAGAATGCGCTCCCGGGCACGGGAGGGGATGATGTGCACAAAGCCCAAAAGATCCTGACAGCTGTCCCGGAAGCCCATGCCGCGTCCGGTGCCGCTTTCGTAGTAGCTGGCAGAGCGGCTCATGTTAAAGGTGACCATGCACTGGTACTGGTGCCAGATATTGACCATGCGGTTCAGCTTTTCCTCGCCGGATTCCAGATGGTAGGTGGAGAGCAGAGCTTCCCAGTGGTCGGCCAGCGCCTTGCGGGCCGCGTCCACCTGTGCATCGGTGGCATAGCGTGCGATCATGGCATGGGCACGCTCCTTGTTGATAACACCGGGAGCCGTGAACTTTTCTTCCTGTGGGTTCTCGATGTAGCCCAGACC
>OGLR01000405.1_pt1 | contig 20940 bp, 18 predicted proteins | sample 1572931 | NCBI WGS metagenome assembly OGLR01 (sample SAMEA2581997, study PRJEB24529) | metagenome | biome: Human gut stool | place: China | collected 2011 | reverse complement strand
GAGATCTACGCTCTTTCCCTACACGACGCTCTTCCGATCTACTGCCCAGCATGAGGAACACGTAGACAGGCTCTCCCCAGGCATAAAACAGCAGCGAGAACGCAACAAGCACGGCGTTGCGGAAAAGTGTGGGACGGCAACTGTGCGCATGCCAACGCCTGTCGGCAAAATTTGCCAACATATAGCTGCCAAGAAACAGAGGCAAAAACGCAAAAATAAAGAAAAGATCAGAAAATACCATTTGTTATCCTTTGTGAAAGAAAATATCCGATGCGCCGGGCACCCTCAGTGTTGGTATGAACGCCGTCGTATGTAAACTTTTGACTCTTTTTTTCGGCCCCGGCTTTCACGCAGCCTTCCCTGTCGAGCCTTATAACCATAATATCCATCTTGTCGCCACATTCTGCAATTATGTCGGCAGCACGGCTGATTTTCGACATGTCTGTACGTGAGGTCTGCATGGGCGTCGCAAGGACTATTTTTGCAGCAGGTGCGATTTCCCTGAGTTTTTTGCAGGCCAAAACAACTGAAGATGCAAGCGATGTGCATACAGAGACTTCGGGAATGCCAATACTGTCAGAGAAAGCCATTTCAAAATTTGTTTTCCAGACACCAGGCCGCCGGCTGTCGAACCATGCGTCGTTTGTTCCTGCCATGACTATTATCAGCCCAGGCACAGGCTGCACATGTCTGCCAACTGCGTCGGCAAACCTGTTTATCTGGTTGAAAATCACATTGTTGTCGGTGATAACCTCCGCATATTCCGTGATGTCGTATTTTGTTTTTACTGTATTTGTCCAGGTTGCTCCACTCCGGGCATAGCTTACACACGATTTGGGGCCAAAAGCCTCAACAAACCATTTGCTCCATCCCTTTGGATTGCAGCAGCTGTCACCGCCAAGCCATGTATTGGAGTCGCCAAACAAAACGACATCAATATCGGAGTGGCTGCCGGCAACCGTATGCAGCGGGCTGGAGAGAAGAAAAAACAAAAGAAAAGCGGCGGGTTTCATTCCAAAACAAGCTCTACGGGACAATGGTCTGAACCGAAAATTTCGGTGTGGATATCGGCAACCTTGATTTTGGGCTGCAGACGGTTGGAGACAACGAAATAGTCGATACGCCAGCCCGCATTTTTCTCACGCGCCTTGAAGCGGTACGACCACCAGCTATAGGTTATCTGGTCAGGATGCAGAAAGCGGAAACTGTCGGTAAAGCCTGCGGCGAGAAGGGTTGAGAACTTCTCACGCTCCTCGTCGGTAAAGCCCGCATTGCGGCGGTTTGTCTTAGGATTTTTGAGGTCAATCTCCTGATGTGCCACATTAAGGTCGCCGCAGACAACAACAGGCTTCAGAGCGTCGAGATGCTGCAGGTAGGCAAGGAAATCCGCTTCCCACCGCATGCGGTAGTCGAGACGGCGCAGTCCGTCCTGAGAATTCGGGGTGTAAACCGTGACAAGATAAAAATCGGGCATTTCAAGAGTTATAACCCTTCCCTCGCGGTCGTGCTCGCCGATGCCGATGCCGTAAGTCACAGCCAACGGCTCATGACGTGTATAAATGGCTGTACCGGAATATCCTTTTTTCTCGGCGTAGTTCCAGAAAGAATGATAACCGGGAAACTTAAGGTCGAGCTGTCCCTCCTGCATTTTTGTTTCCTGCAGACAGAAAAAGTCGGCATCAAGACTGGCAAACGACTTCTCAAAGTCTTTACCCACGCAAGCCCTGAGGCCGTTTACGTTCCAAGAGATAAATTTCATTGCCGTAAATTATTCTTTTAGATTTAGGTGGGAATTTATAGAATCCGCCTTTATCCTCTCAGAAGGCTCATAAACTCCTGACGGGTGTTGAGATTGTTGAATACTCCGCTGAAATCGCTGGTTGTGGTTATGGCGTTCTGTTTTTCCACCCCACGCATCTGCATGCACATGTGGCGCGCCTCAATGACAACCATAACGCCCTGCGGCTTAAGCGTTTCCTGAATGCAGTTCTTGATTTGCTGCGTAAGCCGCTCCTGCACCTGAAGGCGGTGGCTGTAGATGTCGACTACACGGGCAATTTTGCTAAGCCCCGTGATGTGTCCGTCAGGAATATATGCGACGTGGGCTTTTCCGTAGAACGGCAGCATGTGGTGCTCACAAAGTGAGAACACATCGATATCCTTAACAATAACCATCTGGTTGTAATCCTCCTTAAAAAGTGCGTCGGTAAGCACTTTGTGAGGGTCCTGAAAATATCCGCGGGTAAGCACCTGCATGGCCTTTGCCACACGCATCGGGGTTTTCTGCAATCCCTCACGGGTCGGGTCTTCGCCCAATAGTGTCAATATGTCGTGATAATGTCCGGCAAGGCTCTCAAGGCCTTCACGAAATTCTGTTTCTGGAATCATCTGAATATATTTAATTTTGAAATTGTATGGAGCACAGGGAGGGCCGTTTTTTAACCTGCCATATATTACAGGGAGTGTGATTTTCCAAACCACCTTTATTTGTGGCAGGTTAAAAAGCTGCCCTCACGGTGCCCCTACAATCCCTACTGTTTCTTCACTGTAATCTGTCCCTTCACTATGGTTGCCGATTTATATCCCATTGCCTGTATGAGATGCAGCATTTTCGAGGCTTCCTCGTATGAGCGGTAGTTTCCTACACGGCATATCCAGCGTGGAGAATAGAAATGCACATAAACAGGCTGGTCGGGATATTTCATTTTGATAGCATTTCCCACGGACTCAGCCTTTATGCGGTCAGCCTTAGAGTTACGCCCGGCAAACGCCTGCACCCTATAGCCCGGTACCTTGTAGCTGTTGCGCATGACCTTCTTGCGCATATCGACGGTAGGTATGCTCATATCATCGTCATCAGCGTCAACATCAGTCTCTGTACGGCTCTGCTTATGCTGCTGTTCGCTGTCATGCTGCTTCAGCAATGCTGCAGCATTTTCCCGTTCTTTTTTGTCTGCTTCTTTTTTTGCCTGATTATCTGTCTGTTTTTTGTTATCGGCTGTGGCAGGGCGTCTGTTAACGAGTTTCTCTATTTCCTGGCTCTGGATAATGGTAACAGAGGCCTTGCCATTTTCCTTTTCAGAAACATGTCCGGTAAATGTCTGTGCCAAAGCGAGCTGTGCTGTTGCCACAAAAACCAGTGTCAGTAACGATGATATGGCTTGATGTCGATAATTCATTTTTTTAGTTGACGAGTTGACGAGTTGACAAGTTGACGGGTTGACGAGTTGACGAGTTGACAAGTTGACGGGTTGACGGGTTGACGAGTTGGAAAGTTGACGGGTTGACAGCTTACATACTCAAGTAGCAACTTGTCAACTCGTCAACTTGACAACTAAACTTTACTTCTTCCAGGCGTCGATGATGCCCTTGAAGTCAGCAGCCTTAAGAGACGCGCCACCGATAAGGCCACCGTCGATATCAGGCTTGGCGAAGAGCTCAGGAGCATTGCTTGCCTTGCAGCTTCCGCCATAAAGAATGCTGGTATTCTCTGCAACCTCGTTGCCATACTTCTCTGCTACGCAGCTACGGATGAATGCATGGATTTCCTCTGCCTGCTCAGCTGTAGCGGTCTTGCCTGTACCGATAGCCCAGATTGGCTCGTAAGCGATAACGATGTTGGCAAACTCCTCAGCAGAAAGATTGAATACGCTGCCCTCAAGCTCAGCTTTGCAAACCTCGTTCTGCTTGTTGGCCTCGCGCTGCTCCAGGCTCTCACCGATGCAGAAGATTACCTTCAGACCGTTCTTAAGAGCGAGAAGAACTTTCTCTTTCAAAATCTCAGGAGTCTCGCTGTAGTACTCGCGGCGCTCTGAGTGGCCAAGGATAACATACTGTGCGCCGGTGCTCTTTACCATTTCGGCAGAAACCTCGCCTGTGAAAGCACCTTTCTCCTTGTCAGCGCAGTTCTCAGCGCCAAGGGCAACTACGTCCTGATTGAGGAACTGTGCCACGCTTGCAAGGTGGATGAAAGGAGTGCAGATGATAACGCCACAGTTTGGCTTCTCTGCTGTCAGTGTGTCATTAAGCTCTTTTGCGAGAGCTACGCCGTCCTGCAGGTTCATGTTCATTTTCCAGTTTCCTGCAACAATTTTCTTTCTCATTGTTTTTTTGTTTTAAAAAGTTTATATAATATCTGATTTATCTTTACGCTTTATCCATTTTGTCCAAGTCCACATACGGTCTGCTATGGTCAGCAGCGACAGTGGCAATATGAACCAGAGTATAACTATCAGCACTTTGTGAGATGCGGACTTGACATCGGCTCTCAGAGACTGCAGCTGTGCCGGAGGAGTCTCTGGGGCATCAATATCGGGCAGTGCGTTATGGCTCCATTTACCCACAATCTTTGAGCCGTTAAGCATCAGCAGTCCCGGATTGCTGCGGATGATTGTCTTCAGCGTTATCTCGTCTGTGTTCAGGAACGGATACTCCGCACCCGTTATGTCCTGCCAATGGCGTTGTCCGTCCTCCATGCTTGCAGTAAGGCAGTAGAACGGAATGCCGTGGTCTTTGGCATATTCATAAATTCTGTCTATCTCACCGAAGTTGGAGTCATCCGCAGTCTCAAGATGTGGCGAGATAAGCAAGAATGTATATCCCTTGTGCGACAATATATCGGCTGTAAGATCCTCACCATCGGCATTTTGCATGCTGAAATCGTGAATAGGCGGCACGTAGCCCTCTTTTGTCTGCACAGTCTTTGAGTCTATGAAAGTCCATGTAGAGTCAGGATAGTCATTGAGCGAGAATGTCTGGCGCCGACCGTTTTTCTCCATTATGAAGGTGGTCTCAAACTCGGGCTGCTCCGCTCCCTCTGGTATCTCCATGCCTTTCACGATGTCGGCCCCCACATAATATGGGCGGAAATCGAATGGCGGCAAGAAATACAGACTTATTATCGACGAGACGAGACTGAACAAGACCGTATAGTTGGTTGCTATCCATTGTGCGGGACGAGATATAAATCTCAGCATGTGCAGAGGCCAACGGAAAAGCACAATGGAACATGCCAGCAGTACGATATTTTTCAGAAGCGTCTCTACATTTGTCAGTTTCACGGCATCGCCGAAACATCCACAGTCGGAAACAGGATCTGCAATGGCTATCCACACCGTGAAGAGTGTCATCACCATCATAAACAACATGACCACGGCGGATGCGGCGCGCCGCCGCATGGCAAACAGTATGAATATGCCAAGCGAGAACTCCAATGCTGAAAGCAACACCGATGCAGAAAGAGTGAGCCAGCCGGGAGCAAACTGCGACAATCCAAGCGCCTCAAGATAATCCTGAATCTTGTATTGGGTGCCTAACGGGTCGGATGCCTTTACATAGCCCGAGAACACAAACGTCACGCCAAGAACGGCACGGCAGAGATTGACAAGCACACCGAGCAGCCGGCTTGACAGCACAGAATGTTTATTTCCATGCTGCGGATTGGCAATATCAGCCAAATTATCAGGCATTTTGTCGGTAGCTTGTGACATACTCCTTACTCTTTTGTCTTTATCGCTCCAAAAACGGCATAGTTTATGATATCCATATAGTTGGAGTCGATGCCTTCAGACACTATGGTTGCGCCATTGATATCCTCTATTTCCTTCACACGCTGTATCTTAGTGAGGATGAAATCGGTATACGACGACACGCGCATATCACGCCACGCCTCATCGTAATCGTGGTTCTTTTTAAGCATGAGGCTCAGAGCCTCAGTAGCCTTTACATCGTAAAGCGCCAATGCCTCCTCAGGGGTTATATCGACATGGTCGGCATGGCCTTTCCCGAGCTGAATAAGACCAACTATACCGTAATTTATCAGTGCCATAAACTCAGGGCGAATACCCTCACCAACAAGCGAGACACCTTTAATTTCGAGCGAGCGGATGCGCTTTGCCTTTATAAAAAGCTGGTCGGTGAGCGACGAAGCCCTCAATATGCGCCATGAAGCCCCATAGTCGTGAAGTTTCTTCTCGAAAAGGCTACGGCATTCTGCCAATATATCCTTAAACTGCTGTTCTGTATAGGTTGTTTCCATATCGGGCGCAAAGTTAGTCAATATTATTGAAATAACGTACGCATACGAGGACTTTTTTCTACCTTGGCAACATTTCCTGGCGTTTGTGAATAACCCTTACCGTGCCGCAAAGTGCCTCATAGCGCACCTGCAGCGAGTCACGTATCACGCCTAACTTGTTGCGTGTGGCAATATCTGTGGCAGCCTGCATCTGTCTGGCAACAGTCTGAAGCGCCGAGTCGGTTACGGCAATGTCGGCCTGTGTGATTTTCAAAGATGCCTCCTGCCATATCTCAAGTGCCTTTTTGCGCTGCTCTATAGCCTCGGGAAACTTCTCTCTCAATTTTTTTATAGAGTCAAGAACCACCCGGTATTCACCTTTGGCATACTGGCTCTCGATACTCTGCAACATCTGCTGCGCAAGCTCGGATTCTTTATTGCCACAGCCGGCAAGCAACATAACGCCAGCGGCTAAAACTAATATTCTCCTCATAACTATTATGTTTTAATTTACGTTTCTCAAACAACATGTAGGGCCGCTATGTATAGCGGCCGCAAGAAATAAACACAATATGCTTTATGCTGGCATCTTTGTTTGCGGCCGCTATACATAGCGGCCCTACAGACAGTGTTTACTCCGTTCTATGCTGCAAAGTTAAGAAAAAAAAGTCTTTTTACCACTTCGTATGCTGAAAATAAAACTTTTTATGTAATTTTGCACTCCCAAACAAGACTGTTATAATGAGAAATCTCACTAATGCCCAATTGGCAGAACTGCTCGACAAAGACATATTCCACAAAATATCACAAGCCGCAGACACCCTCGGCCTGGAATGCTATGTTGTTGGCGGATACGTCAGAGACTTGTTTCTTGAGCGCCCGTCAAACGATATTGACGTGGTTGTGGTGGGCAGCGGCATACAAGTTGCCGGCGAGCTGAAAAACATCCTGGGAAAGAAAGCACATATATCCGTTTTCAAAAATTTCGGCACGGCACAGGTAAAATACAAGGACACGGAGGTTGAGTTCGTCGGAGCCAGAAAGGAAAGCTACACCCACGACTCACGCAAACCCATAGTAGAGGACGGCACTTTGGAAGACGACCAAAACCGGCGCGACTTCACAATCAATGCCTTGGCTATATGCCTGAACAGCAATAGGTTTGGAGAGCTCGTCGACCCGTTTAACGGAGTCTATGATATGGAAGACGGCATCATTGCTACACCTTTAGACCCCGACATAACATTCTCTGACGACCCGCTGCGGATGATGCGTTGCGTAAGGTTTGCCACACAGCTGAGCTTCACCATTGAGCCAGAGACTTTTGAGGCCCTGGGACGCAATGCGCACAGACTGAGAATTATCAGCGGAGAGCGCATACAAGATGAGCTGAACAAGATACTGCTCTCGGCACATCCAAGCACGGGATTTTACTATCTCAGAGAGTCGGGACTGCTCGATTTGGTTTTGCCCGAGCTCGTTGCTCTTGACAATGTTGAGGTGCGCAACGGCAGAGCACACAAGAATAACTACCTGCACACCCTTGAGGTATTGGAAAATGTTTGTAAAAACAGTGACAATCTTTGGCTTCGCTGGGCTGCGTTGCTCCACGATATAGGAAAACCCAAAAGCAAGCGGTGGGAGGTGCCTGCCGGCTGGACATTCCACAACCACAACTTCATAGGCGCAAAGATGGTGAGATCTATCTTCCAACGCCTGAAGCTGCCCCTTGACATAAAGATGAAATATGTGCAGAAAATGGTAGACCTGCACATGAGACCCATCGCCATTGCCGACGAAGAGGTTACCGACAGCGCGGTAAGACGGCTCTTGAACGACGCAGGCGACGACATAGACGACTTGATGACATTGTGCGAGGCCGATATAACAAGCAAAAACAGCCAGCGCAAGCAACAATTTCTTGACAATTTCCGCATCGTGCGCGAGAAGCTTAAAGACCTTAAGCTACGTGATTACAAACGTCTGTTCCAGCCTTGCATAGACGGAAATGAGATAATGGAAATGTTCGGCCTGAAACCATCACAGGAAGTCGGCATACTGAAAAAAACTCTCAAAGACGCCGTTCTCGACAACAAGGTGGAAAACGAAAGGGAACCTCTTATGCAGTTGCTCAAAGAGAAAGCAAAAGCCATGGGGCTGACCGCAATTCAATGATTTTCACTCATTGCAGACAAACCAACTGCACAGATACAAATAAGAAAGAAATACAGAAAAGGAAGAGCACATAAAAATGCTACTTCCTTTTCTATGTTATACACGCCATACCAAATAGTGATAATGTTACAAAATGTTTGTTAAAAAACTAATGTCCGTGTATTAGTTTTCGCCATTTATTACTACTTTTGCAATCCATTTACATAATTATAGATTATAGAATAACAAAAAATTGATAAACAAATAGGTATGAAAACAAGTAAGATTTTAATGATTGCGGTTCTCGGAGCAGCACTCGCATCGTGTGGTAGCAAGTCAGGCGGTAAGCCAAACTTTGCCGACAACGAGTATGCAGTGAGAACTGTCGAGGCTCAGGGGACAGAATTGCAGGCAACTTATCCTGCTATTATCAAAGGTATTCAGGACGTACAGATCCGGCCGAAGGTATCAGGTTTTATAACAAAGATTTGCGTACACGAAGGACAGAGTGTCGGTGCCGGCCAGCTGCTTTTCGTTATCGATAACGAGACATACCAGGCACAGGTTCGTCAGGCTAAGGCTGCCGTAAACACAGCAAAGGCTCAGCTTGCAACCTCAAAACTCACATACGAGAATTCTAAGCAGTTGTTCGACAATAAGGTTATCGGCCAGTTTGAGCTTTCTACAGCCGAGAACAACTATTCTACAGCACAGGCTGCCCTTGCACAAGCACAGGCTGCTTTGGCATCTGCTGAGGAGGCTTTAAGCTATTGCTACGTAAAGAGTCCTGCCGCTGGTGTTGTTGGTACTCTGCCTTATAAGGTTGGCGCATTAGTCAGCGCATCAAGCCAGGAGCCGCTGACAACAGTATCAGACATTTCAAAAATGGAGGTTTACTTCGCTCTGACAGAGAAAGACCTGCTCGCATTCTCTAAGGGTGCCGGCAGCCTGAACGAAGCAGTTGCAGCTTTCCCAGAGGTTAAACTGCAGCTTGCTGACGGAAGCATTTACAACCACCCAGGAAAGGTTGTCACCGCAAGTGGTGTTATCGACCAGGCTACAGGTTCTGTGTCGCTCAAAGCACACTTCAGCAATCCTGAGCAGCAGCTGAGAAGTGGTGGTGCCGGTCAGATTGTTATTCCTACAACTGCAAACAACGCCATCATCATTCCACAAGAGGCTACTTCTGAGGTTCAGAACAAGAAGTTCGTTTATCTCGTTGGCAAAGACAACAAGGTTAAGTATACCGAGATTAAGGTTAACCCACAGGACGACGGCAAGACATATATCGTTACCGACGGTCTGAAGGTTGGCGACCGCTTTGTATCAAAGGGTATCACATCGCTTACCGACGGTATGGAGATTAAACCTATCACCGAAGCACGCTATATGCAGAAGATTGACGAGGCTGCAAAACTTGGTGAGAAACAAGGCTCTGCCTCTGGTTTTGCAGATGTAATGGGTGGAAAAAAGAAGTAAGAAGTAAGAAGTAAAGGAGTAAGAAGTAAGGAGTAAGGAGTAAGATGTTAAGCAAAATTCGCTTCAATCTAAAAGGAGTAATCTACTTACCCCCTTACTCCATACCTCCTTACCTCCATAAAAAAAATATAAACAATGACATTTACAAATTTCATAAAGCGTCCGGTACTGTCGACGGTGGTTTCCATTTTCTTCGTGCTTTTGGGTACCATCGGACTTATATCGCTGCCTATTGAGCAGTACCCGGATGTGGCACCGCCTACCATCTCTGTGATGACTACTTATACAGGTGCCGACGCACAGACGGTTCTTAACTCTGTTGTTACCCCTCTTGAGGAGAGTATCAACGGTGTGGAGAACATGACATACATGACCTCACAGGCAACCAACGACGGTATGTGCTCTATTACCGTTTACTTCAAGCAGGGTTCTGACCCTGATATGGCTGCCGTGAACGTTCAGAACCGTGTTAGCCAGGCTCAGGCTTTGCTGCCTGCCGAGGTAACACGAGTTGGTGTGACCGTAGAAAAACGTCAGACATCTAACGTTATCATGTTCACCCTCACATCTGAGGACGGACGTTACGACGATGAGTTCCTCACCAACTACAACGACATCAACATCATTCCTGCCCTGAAGCGTGTATCGGGTGTGGGTGGCGTGCAGTCGCCTGGTATGAAGACATACTCTATGCGTATATGGCTGCAGCCAGACAAGATGAAGCAGTACGGACTTATCCCGTCTGACATCAGCGGAGTATTGGCAGAGCAGAACATCGAGGCTGCCCCTGGTAAGTTCGGTGAGCAGAGCGATATGGCTTACGAGTACACAATGCGCTACAAGGGCCGTCTGAAGACTGCTGAGGAGTATGGCGACATCGTAATCAAAAGCGACATGACCGGTCAGACCCTACGTCTGAAAGATGTTGCAAAGATTGAACTTGGCGGTTTGTCTTACAGCGTATCTATGAAGAACAACGGTTATCCGTCTGTTATGGGTATGGTGCAGCAGATTGCAGGTTCTAACGCCACACAGATTGCTGAGGACGTGAAGAAAGAGCTTGAGGAGCAGGCAAAGAGCTTCCCTCCAGGCATGGAGTACAAGATTAACTACGACGTTACGGAGTTCCTCTTCGCTTCTATCGAGGAGGTTGTGTTCACCCTCATCATCACACTGTTGCTGGTGTTCCTCGTAGTTTACGTGTTCCTGCAGGACTTCCGTTCAACGCTGATTCCTATGATTGCCGTGCCTGTGGCTTTGATTGGTACATTCCTCTTCCTCTGGATTTTCGGCTTCTCCATCAACTTGCTTGTGCTCTCCGCCTTGCTGCTTGCCATCGCCATTGTGGTCGATGATGCCATTGTGGTTGTGGAGGCTGTCCATGCAAAACTCGATCAAGGCTACAAGAGCGCACTTACAGCAAGTATCGACGCCATGAACGAGATTTCTGGTGCCATCATCTCAATCACCCTCGTTATGTCAGCCGTGTTCGTTCCTGTATCGTTCATGGGCGGCACAAGCGGTGTGTTCTACCGTGAGTTCGGTGTTACTATGGCTGTGTCTATCCTTATCTCTGCCGTCAACGCCCTTACCCTGTCTCCGGCTCTTTGCGCCATCTTCCTGAAGCCTCACGATGGTGAGCATGAGAAGAAGATGAGCGTAATCGACCGTTTCCATGCAGGTTTCAACTACCAGTACGAGAAAATTCTCAGCAAATACAAGAATGGTGTTGCAAGCGTTATCCACCACCGCATCATGGCAGGTGCCGCTGTAGTAGTAGGTATTCTCGCTATGGTTATCCTTATGGGAACCACCAAGACTGGTCTTGTACCAGATGAGGACACCGGCGTTATCTTCTGTACCGTTTCTATGGCACCTGGTACAAGCCAGGAGCGCACCAAGGAGGTTGTAAACCAGATTGACGACATGCTGAAAAACAACCCTGCCGTGAAGACCCGCGAGCAGCTGCTCGGTTACAACTTCATCGCAGGCCAGGGCTCCGACCAGGCTACCTTCATCATCAAGCTGAAGTCGTTTGAGGAGCGTCCGTCAGGATTCTTCTATAACCTCTCAGGACTGTGGCAGGGCGACGGCATCACACGTTTCTTCGTGAACCCGATGTCATACACCTCTGTGCTCGGTATGATTTACAAGCAGACCGCAGAAATCAAGGATGCCCAGATTCTTGCCTTCGCTCCGCCTATGGTGAGCGGCTTCGGTGCCACCAACGGTATCACATTCTCTATGCAGGATAAGACCGGCGGTGACCTGAACAAGTTCTTCGAGATTACAAAGACCTATCTCGCCGAGCTCAACAAGCGTCCGGAGATTTCAAACGCCATGACATCTTACAACCCTAACTATCCACAGTATATGGTTGACGTTGACGTGGCAAAATGTAAGCAGAGCGGCATTTCTCCACAGACGGTACTCTCTACCCTTCAGGGTTACTATGGCGGTATGTACGTCTCTAACTTCAACTCTTACGGTAAGCTCTACCGTGTAATGTTGCAAGGAACTGTTGAGAGCCGCAAGAATCCCGCCACACTGACAAACATCTATGTGCGCACACCGAGCGGCATGGCTCCTGTTAGCGAGTACTGCTCATTGCGCCGTGTTTACGGTCCGTCAAACGTGAACCGTTTCAACCTCTTCACCAGTATCAACGTCAACGCCACAGCTGCCACAGGCTACTCTTCCGGACAGGCTCTGCAGGCTGTTGAGGAAGTTGCAGCCCAGGTATTGCCCGACGGCTACGGTCTCGACTACTCTGGTATGACCCGCTCTGAGCAGGAGTCAAGCGACTCTACAGCCATAATCTTCGCATTGTGTCTTGTATTCGTTTACCTTATTCTGTCTGCCCAGTACGAGAGCTACATTCTGCCGTTGGCGGTAATTCTCTCTATTCCGTTCGGTTTGGCAGGTGCGTTCATATTCACCGACATCTTCGGTCACAGCAACGACATCTACATGCAGATTGCACTCATCATGCTCATCGGTCTGCTTGCCAAGAACGCCATCCTTATCGTACAGTTCGCCCTTGAGCGCCGGCAGACTGGTATGGCAATACGCTACTCTGCAATTCTTGGTGCCGGCGCGCGTCTCCGTCCTATCCTCATGACATCACTGGCCATGATTATCGGTCTGTTGCCATTGATGTTCGCATCGGGTGTAGGCAAAAACGGAAACCAGACTCTTGGCGCCGCAGCTGTAGGCGGTATGCTTATCGGTACAATCTGTCAGCTGTTTGTGGTTCCGGCTCTCTTCGCCGTGTTCCAGTGGCTGCAGGAGAAGATTAAGCCGATAGAGTTTGCCGACGATAACGCACAGGTTGATACAGAGCTACTCCAATACACACAGCCTCTCGGCAAGAAGTAATCAGTTGAAAAGTTATGAACAAGAGAAATATTATAACCCTAATGTCTGCGGCTGTTCTTATGAGCAGCTGCGGACTCTACAACAAATATGAGCGTCCGGCGGTAGACACCAAAGGACTGGTGCGCGATGCGGTCTCAAATACCGACACACTTGCCGTTGCCGACACCGCAAGTTTCGGCAATTTGCCATGGCGCAGCGTTTTCACCGACCCGCAGCTCCAGAGCCTCATAGAGCAGGCTCTGGAGAAGAATGTGGACCTGATGAATGCCGCTCTCAGCGTTGAGATGGTAAAGGCACAGGTAATGGCGTCAAAGCTGGCTTTCCTCCCATCTGTTGCACTGAACCCGCAAGGTACTCTCGCATCATGGGATGGCGCAAAGACATCGAAAACATATCAGCTCCCGATAGCCGCAAGCTGGAACGTGGACCTCTTCGGCAATCTGCTGTCATCAAAGCGCAACGCACAGATGCAGCTTCTTGCAGCCAAAGACTACCAAATGGCTGTTAAGAGCCAAGTAATATCGGGTGTGGCAAACCTGTATTACACGCTGCTTATGCTCGACCGTCAGCAGGAAATCCTCAACGAGATGGAGTCGCTGACCAAGGAGACATGGGACATGATGGCCCTGCAGATGAAGTTTGGGCGTGCGCGCTCCACAAGTGTTCAGAGTGCCGAGGCAAGCTACTATTCTGTAAAAGCACAGTCTGCCGACATGCGCCGCCAGATACGTGAGATGGAGAACTCCATGTCGCTTCTCATCGGCCAGGCCGGACAGACCATACAGCGCGGGAAACTTGCCGACCAGTCTCTGCCTACTGAGTTCAGCACAGGCATAGCCTTGCAGATGCTCAACAACCGTCCCGACGTACATGCCGCCGAGATGCAGCTGGCTGCAAATTTCCATAATGTTCAGACAGCCCGCAGCCGTTTCTATCCAAGCATCAACATCTCTGGCGCAGGCACATATACAAACAGCAGCGGCATGGGCATCATCAACCCTGGCAAATGGCTCTTGAGCGCTGTAGGAAGCCTTACACAGCCTATATTTGCCAACGGACAGATCGTTGCAGGCCTGAAGGTTGCCAAGGCTCAGTACGAGCAGTCGTTCAACTCATGGCAGAATGCCATATTCAAGGCTGGCAACGAGGTAAGCAACGCTCTCGTAAGCTACAATACCTATAAGGAAAAAGGCGAGCTTGACGCACACCAGACAGAGCTGTACCGCAAAAACGTTGAGGACACACGTCAGCTCTATATAAGCAGCGGTACAAGCTATCTTGAGGTAATAAGCGCACAGGCCAACCTGCTCAACGCAGAGATATCCAAAGTCACCGACGACTTCTACAAGATGCAGGCAGTAGTAAGCCTTTACACAGCTCTTGGCGGAGGAGTAAAGTAAAAATAAGTTGACAAGTTGACGAGTTAACAAGTTGACAAGTGGACAAGTTGACGAGTTGACAAGTTGACGAGTTAACAAGTCAACAAGTTGACAAGTTGCTTGATTACTTCACTGCTAACAACTCGTTTACCCGTCAACTTGTCAACTCGTCAACTAAAAATAAAAAAAATACATTATGAGCAACATAAGTGACAAGGCTTTCGTAAGCCCAAAGGCGAAAATTGGTAACAACGTAACCATCTATCCTTTCGCATATATCGAGGACAACGTTGAGATAGGCGACAACTGCATCATCTACCCATACGTAAGCATCATGAACGGCACAAAAATGGGACGCGGCAACAAAGTGTTCCAAAACACAGTGCTCGGTGCGGAGCCACAGGATTTCAACTACTGCGGTGACTGCTCACAGCTTGTTATCGGCGACGAGAACATAATACGTGAGAATGTGGTAATAAACCGCGCAACTTTCTGCGACGGAAAAACCATTATCGGGAACCACAACTTCCTCATGGAGGGTGTACACATCTCGCACGACACAAAAATTGGCAAAGCCAACGTGTTCGGCTATGGTACAAAGATTGCCGGCGACTGCGAGATCGGCGACCGTGTGATATTCTCTTCCGGTGTAATAGCAAACCCCGGCGCACGTGTTGGCGACGCTTCAATGATACAGAGCGGCACACGCTTCAGCAAGGATGTGCCACCATTCATAGTGGCTACCGACAACCCCGTACGCTACGGTGGCGTGAACAGCACCATACTTCGCAACTATGGAGTTGATGAGAAAGTGATCGCACATATAGCCAACGCATACCGTCTGGTATTCCATGGCCAGACAAGCGTGTTCGATGCTGTTAACCAGGTTGTAGACCAGGTGCCAGACGGTCCGCAGATACAAAACATCGTGAACTTTATCCGCAACACCAAGCTCGGCATAATCAGCAAGCTGTAGAATTAACGGCAGGAATATAAATCACCGCAAAAAACATTCATTCCTATACATTTTTTTACTCTGTTGGAGGAGGGCAGGTCGTGAGACCTATTCCTCCTCCCTTTTTTGTTCTGTAAAAATCAGCTGGGACAATATTCCTTTGACGAGACAAAAAAGATAATAAGCCAGGAAGCACCGATATAGAGTTCCCCGGCCCAAGAATTTATTTCCTTATAATTTGTACAGACATCTGAAAAAGCAGATATGCCCAGATGCCTCAGCCTGTTATTTCTTGCCTTTAGCCTTACCCTTTACCACAGCATCAGGATGCTCAAGCAGATAGTTCATTCTATAGTCACGCGGCGTCATTCCCTTGAATTTGAAGAATGCGGCATAAAACGACTGACGGTTTGCAAATCCCACCATATCGGCAATTTCTCCCATATTCATGTCCATACATCTTTTGTCAGTCAACATAGACATGGCATCGTTGATGCGGTATGAATTAACAAGAGACGTGAAATTCTGATGGAAGCGTGTGTTTACCACAGCACTGATATAGCGTGTGTTGGTGCCAAGGTCCTCGGCAAGCATTTTTGCAGAATATTCCTTGTCCCTATACTTCTTCTCCATCACAATAATTCTCAGAATGCCCTCCTGTAGTTTGTCCATCATTTCTGGACTCACAAGCGACCTGTATTTAGCCTCTTTCGGCTTTAATTCTTGCAGATTGTATTTACCCATAAATGAATTGTTTGCTGTTTAGTGTTAGATTTCGGCGTGCAAAGTTAAAAAATCATTTTCAATTATCAAAATTTTAATATCTCTTTTTATACTTCGGACACAACCATATTCTACAGTTGCCCGATGACACACAGTTAAGTTTTTTTAGCAACAAAAATCTTTTTGCCGATATTAAGACAAAGTTTTTGATATAAAATTCTCATATTACAAAAATAATTGCTAATTTAGCCGACAAATTAAAAAACAGACCTAATAATTGTATCTCATTGCTTATGCGACAGATAAAAATCACCACCAATATCACCAACCGTGACAGCGAGGGACTCGACAAATATCTTGCCGACATCTCGCGCGAGCCTCTCATAACGGTTGAAGAGGAAACCGAGCTTGCTCACAAAATTCACATGGGCGGACTGGAGGGAGAGAAGGCGCGCGAAAGACTGGTTAAGGCCAATCTGCGCTTCGTAGTATCTGTGGCAAAGCAATATCAGCACAAGGGACTTTCACTAACCGACCTCATCAACGAGGGGAACATCGGGCTGGTAAAAGCTGCTGATAAATTTGACGAGACACGGGGATTCAAATTCATATCATACGCCGTATGGTGGATAAGGCAAAGCATTATGCAGGCTTTGGCCGAGCAGGGGCGGCTCGTAAGAATTCCGCTCAACCAGATGGGGTGCATCATGCGCATAAACCAGGCAATCTCCAATTTCCTGCAGAAATACGGCAGCATGCCGTCAACAGAACAATTGGCGGAGATTACAGGCATTGAGGAAGAGAAAGTATCACAAAGTATGGCATCTGACGGAAAGGAGACAAGCATTGACGCACCGCTAAACGACGGCGACGACAACTCAATGGCAGACAGACTCATATCTGAAGACACGCATACAGACAGAGGGATTGACAAGCAGTCAATGGAGCACGATGTTGAGGCATTGCTCGGTACTATCCTGCACGGGAAAGACTTGAAAATTCTGAAAGAAAGTTTCGGAATTGGCACACCGGAGAAAACCCTCGACGAGATAGCAAGCGAAATGACGCTGACACGAGAGAGGGTAAGACAGATAAGGGAACGCAGTCTGCTGAAAATCAGACAGAGCGGCAACACAAAAATACTGCTTAAATATCTCGGATAGACAATTGGTTGCTCTCAGATATGTCCACGGCCTATACTTTTTTATCAAAGTTGCCTATGCTTTAGAAAGATTTTTCTTGAAAGTTGCCTATGCTTTAGAAAGATTTTTCTTGAAAGTTGCCTATGCTTTCAAAAAAACATGTATCTTTGCAACTGGACACCAAACATTTAGCACATGTATACACGGGAACTGACAAGCCAGTTGAGAGAATGGCATGATAATCCACACCACAAACCTCTTGTACTTAGAGGTGCAAGACAGGTCGGAAAGACCACGCTTGTTAAAGAGTTTGGCAAAGAATTTGATTCTTTTATAGCTCTAAATCTTGAGAAGACAGATGCCGATATATTTCGACGTTTCAGGAAAGTTGAGGAGTTATGGCAGTATCTGTGCCTGAAGCATCATATAGTGCAGGATAAAAACAAAAAAATTCTGCTTTTTATCGATGAGATACAAGAAGAACCTGCAGCCGTTGCGATGTTACGTTATTTTTACGAAGATTTACCATGGGTATATGTTATCGCTGCGGGAAGCAGGTTACAGAGCCTTACAAAAAAACACATTTCCTTTCCTGTGGGCCGTGTAGAGTATCTAACACTGCGTCCATTCTCTTTTGTGGAGTATATTGATGCCAAAGAGGGAGAGTCGTGGTCGAATATGCTACGAGAACTTTCTGTGCCTGACGTAATACACGAGGAGATGATTGAGGCTTTCAACACATATTCGCTGATAGGCGGAATGCCGGAGGCGGTAAGCAAATATATTGAGTCACACGACATAGAGAAATTATCACCCATCTACAATTCGCTATTAAAAGGGTATAATGAAGATGCGGAAAAATTTGCAAAAAATGCTGAGCAAGTAAAATTGCTTCGCCACATTCTCTCTACGTCATGGTTTTCCGCAGCAGAAACCATCACTTTTGGCTGTTTTGGCAACAGCAACTATACGGCGACACAGATACACGAAGGTATGGATTTGCTTGAAAGAGCATTCCTACTGTCACTTGACTACCCTGTCACCTCTGCAACAGCTCCTGCCCTGCCTGCAAAACGGCGTGCGCCTAAATTAGTAATGGTAGACACTGGACTCACAAACTTTTATGCAGGCATTCAGATAGAACACTTGCAAAACAAAGAATTACTTGATACATGGCGAGGCCGTGCAGCAGAGCATATCGTAGCTCAAGAGTTACGCCCTGTCCTTGACAAACTGTATTTTGACAGCCAATACTTCTGGGTTAGAGACAAGAAAGGCGCCACTGCAGAAATTGACTTTATATGGATAGACGGCACCGACATCATACCTATAGAGGTGAAAGCGGGAACAAATTCCCGTTTACGCTCATTGCATGTTTTTGTCAACAACAGCGAGCGGCATGTTTTAGCAATACGTATATGGAGCGGAGCGTTCTCCGTGCAGGATATCACAACTCCAGCCCCAGCCAACAAATCATTCCGACTCATCAACCTTCCGTTCTATTATGTAGGTCAGATAGACAAGATTGTACGTAAATATAAAGTTTATTGATGTCTGATACTGTTTTCAGGCATCAATCACCAGATAACACAGTTGTCGTTTTAACACAATTTGCGCCAACAACACGAAAAACAAACAGCACATCTTTGTTTTTCGTGTTGTTTTTGTTACCTTTGCACCCACAATTCTCACATTATGACACAACAAACGGGATTACAGGAGTCCCATTTATATTCTACACATACATGGAAAAAATTAAAATGACAACACCCATCGTAGAGATGGACGGTGACGAGATGACAAGAATTTTGTGGAAGATGATAAAAGACGAGCTTATTCTTCCATTTGTAGAGCTAAAAACAGAATACTACGACTTAGGACTCCCCAACCGGGACAAGACAAACGACGAGGTTACGACAGCATCGGCAGAGGCGACAAAAAAATACGGGGTTGCCGTGAAGTGCGCCACTATCACACCTAACGCACAGCGAATGGACGAGTACCATCTGCACAAGATGTGGAAAAGTCCTAACGGCACCATACGCTCCATCCTCGACGGCACCGTGTTCCGTGCCCCAATCACCATTCCGTCTATCCGTCCAGTTGTAAAAAACTGGGAAAAGCCGATAACCATAGCCCGCCATGCCTACGGCGATGTTTACAAAAACGTGGAGATAAAGGCTGAGGAGGCAGGAGTGGCAAAACTCGTGTTTGAGGGCAAAAGCGGAAAGAAAGAGGAAATTGTCATCCACGAGTTCGACGCTCCGGGAGTGATACAGGGAATGCACAACACCGACAAATCTATCGCGTCGTTCGCCCATTCTTGCTTCAAGTTCGCCATCGATACCAAACAAGACTTGTGGTTTGCCACAAAAGACACCATATCGAAGAAATATGACGCACGGTTCAGAGAAATTTTCGACGAGATTTACGAACAGCAATACAAGACCGAATTTGAGCGCCTCGGCATAACTTATTTCTACACTCTGATTGACGATGCCGTAGCGCGTGTAATCCGCTCGAAAGGCGGTTTCATCTGGGCTTGCAAGAACTACGACGGCGACGTGATGAGCGACATGCTGTCTACGGCTTTCGGCTCGCTTGCCATGATGACGAGCGTGCTTGTAAGTCCCGACGGAAACTATGAGTTTGAGGCAGCCCACGGCACCGTGACACGCCACTACTACCGATACCTGAAAGGCGAGGAGACATCGACTAACCCTATGGCTACAATTTTTGCCTGGAGCGGCGCACTGCGCAAGCGTGGCGAGATAGACGGCAACAAGGCACTCGCCAGTTTCGGCAACAAGCTCGAGCAGGCTTGCCTCGACACTCTTGCCGACGGCATCGTAACGAAAGACCTTGTAAGCCTTATGGAGGGCGTGGAGCCACGTGCCGTAAGCTCCGCCGGGTTCATTGCCGAGATCAGGAAACACCTTGAGAACAGCATGAGATAAACAAAACTTGCTGCCGGACGCTCATGTCTGGTAATTATTCTTGACGCTTTTGCGGTATTCTTCCGTATATGTTGCCTGAGTCATTGGTGTCCGTTTAAAAACGCATGCGGCTGCGTTGGCGATAAGATTATTAATCTTACGGTCAACAGATTATTAATCTTACGGCCTTAAGATTAATAATCTTATTCAGAACGCATAAATAAGCGTTTGGCAACGCAGAGGGAAGCATGAGCGCATTCATAAGGATGCGTTTTGAAAATTGATTACAATACTATTGGCTTGTCCCGACATTAAAAAATGAGATATACTCCATTGACGTAGTGGGGAGCATCGGTCCACAGCGGGGAGACAGAACATCATGACACTACAGAAATCACCTCCGGCTAAGTACCTGCTCAAACACGTCCATTTCCCGCTTGGCTATACCAAGTCTGGCTGCGATTGACTTCCAATGCCCGACACCAGCCTTCACCTCATCGATGATGCGCCCGGCTTCTTCTCTGCCAATCATATACTCCTCAGCAGAATCAAGAAGCACCTTAAGGTCGGCGTGATTGGTTGTGGAGTTGATAAGCAATGCCTGGTATTCATTCAGAGTAGGATTCATATCGGCTCAGTAGAAAAATACCGGGGATAAGAATATTTTGTAAAGAAGTATTTTTGCCACATAGCTATACAGGTGATAAAACTTGTCGGGAATTTAATCTCAAGCAGTGCGCCCCGAAGGGGCATAAGGCACTTAGCCCAGGGCAGAGCG
>OGLR01000399.1_pt1 | contig 21269 bp, 17 predicted proteins | sample 1572931 | NCBI WGS metagenome assembly OGLR01 (sample SAMEA2581997, study PRJEB24529) | metagenome | biome: Human gut stool | place: China | collected 2011 | reverse complement strand
TGAAGAAAGATCCCTCACTGCGCCAGCGCTACTCAACAAGATATCTGGGCGTAAAACTGCTCGAGCGCGACAAGGATATTGAGGGACTTATAGCCACCATGCCGAATGCTAAGGAAATTCTTGCCGAACGCGACATTGCCGCCGAGCGTGTGAGGGAGGAGACTTCCGAGGACAGCGAGACAGCCATAATGGACGCTAAATACGGTTTTATACACGGTGCGCTGCACGAGGCGTCGTATCAGACCGGGGCCAACAAAGACTCCTACCTGATGACACACTATATAGACCGCGCAATAACAAACCGCTATCTCGGCTTCCCGATTTTCCTGGCAATGCTCTGGCTCATGTTCGAGGCCACATTCTCGCTCGGACAATATCCGATGGACTGGATTGAGGCGGCTGTTGCATGGATAGGCGACATGGTTTCAGCCAACATGCCCGACGGCCCTCTGAAAGCCATGATTGCCGACGGCATCATAGGCGGTGTAGGCTCGGTTATAGTGTTTCTTCCGCAAATTCTTATCCTGTATTTCTTCATCTCCTTTATGGAGGACTCTGGCTATATGGCACGCGCCGCATTCATCATGGACAAACTGATGCACAAAATGGGACTCCATGGCAAATCGTTCATTCCGCTGATAATGGGATTTGGATGCAACGTGCCGGCGGTAATGGCCACCCGCACCATCGAGAGCAAGCGCAGCCGTCTGATAACAATGATGATTCTTCCGCTGATGAGCTGCTCTGCCCGACTGCCAATCTACATAATGCTGATAGGCACATTTTTTGCGCCACACTACCAGTCGGCTGTAATGTTCTCACTCTATATCACGGGCATCGTGCTCGCAGTTTTGATGAGCCGCCTGTTCAGCCGCTATGTCATCAAGGGCGAGGACACGCCGTTCGTAATGGAGCTGCCGCCATACCGTCTCCCCACCGCAAAAGCCATGGCGCGCCACACATGGGAGAAGGGTAAGCAGTATCTGAAAAAAATGGGAGGCATAATACTTGTCGCAAGCATCATAGTATGGGCACTCGGATATTTCCCGCACAACGACAGCCTCAACCCACAGCAGCAGAAAGAGCAAAGCTACATAGGAATGATTGGAAAAGCCGTTGAGCCTGTGTTCCGTCCACAGGGGTTCGACTGGAAACTCGACGTGGGACTAATCTCGGGCATTGGAGCCAAGGAGATTGTAGCCTCGACAATTGGCGTGCTCTACTCTAACGACGACAGTTTTGCCGACGATGACACAAACTCTGAGGAAACCGGCAAATACACCCAAATGCACACCCAGATGACCCATGACGGCATAACGCCGCTGACAGCCTACTGCTTCCTGCTCTTCGTGCTCATCTACTTCCCGTGCATAGCCACCATAGCGGCAATAAAAGGAGAGACAGGCTCATGGAAATGGGCGACGTTTGCGGCGGCGTATACCACCGCACTGGCATGGATAGTATCAGCTGCTGTTTATCAGATTGGCATGCTCTTCTAAGTAATAGATTAAAAATAATAAATTATAAAAGAATGAACTATATCAAGAACTGCAAAAAGTTATTGGCAGCAACCGTGATGCTGACCATAGGAACATGTGGAAACCAAGTGTCAGCCCAGACACATACCGCAAATGACAGAAATGGAGTGCCTGGATTGAAGGTAACTCTTAATGAATCACGGATACGCCATAGTGGAAACGAGATAGTTTTCTATCCTATTTTCCAAAAAACAGGCAATAAGAATATCGGACAGCTCTGCATAGACAACAACCGCTATGCATGGATTGACGGCGAGGAGCCGCTCATAACCTATATGCCATCGACACTATTTGAGGTGCCGGCCGACGGCGAGCCTGTATCGCGCTATGTGGAAATAAAAGACGTACCGATAACCGCCACCACTTTCACAAAACTGAAAATCGTAGGCCGTGCGCCAGAATCGGCAAAAAGCACATCAGACAACTACTATGGCGACTTCGACTATACGTTCAGAAACGTCCCAATTCCACAATTCCACCATGTGCCAGCCAATAAAGCATCGGGAATACCAGGCGGAGTGTTTACCGACAACGAGATAAAACTCGCCATAACAGGTGCGGAAATGTCGGGAGCCGACCTTTTTGTCACTTTCACTCTGACAAATATTGGAAAAACGACAAAAAATATTGAGGCACGTGACGGATATGCCACCACTGAGAATGGCGACCGCCTACAAACCTCTGTAAGAATACCGAAATTGCTCGAGGCCGACGACATGGTAAAAGGCGTAATGACAATAAAGAATGGAGCAGAGGAGGTGATTTTGTCTGCTAAACACAATTTCTGCATAACCGAAAAAGGCTGTTATTGGTATCCACAGCTAATTCTTAACGGAAAGAAGTGAAAAAACAAGCTGGTTTCAAGAACAAAGCAGATGGACTTAAATTGCACTTGAAGCCAGCTTGCTTTTATATCATGACAACGTATGTTTTTAGAGAAAAAAAACACTATATAGCACAGAAAATGAAATAAGAATATTAGTGATGACCTATTTTTTTAAAATTGCCTTATTTGCTATCGGGCTGCTCGCCGGCTGCAATATGGCGGCAAATGCAAAAACTAAAACTATGCAGCTAAGAATTGTAGAGACCTCAGACGTTCACGGGAGCTTTTTCCCATACGACTTCATAACACGGAAGCCAAAATCGGGAAGTCTGGCAAGGGTCAGCTCATACATAAAATCTCTCCGCAAGTCGCATGGCGACAACGTTCTGCTTCTCGAAAATGGCGACATTCTGCAGGGACAGCCTACGTGCTACTATTACAACTACGTAAATACCGATTCTGAAAACATAGCCTCGAAACTGATGAGCTATCTGCGCTACGACGCGGCAACAGTCGGCAACCACGACATTGAGACCGGACACGCCGTCTACGACAAATGGGCCGGCGAGGTGAAATGCCCCATGCTCGGCGCAAACGTAATCGACGACAACACCGGCAAGCCATATTTTGAGCCTTATACCATCGTTGAGAGGCAAGGCGCAAAAATTGCCGTTGTAGGCATGATATCGCCAGCCATTCCAAACTGGCTCGCAAACCGTCTGTGGTCGGGAATGCATTTTGAGGAAATGGTATCGGCGGCGAGACGGACAATAGAATATCTGCGCAAAAACGAAAAACCCGATATCATAATCGGTCTGTTCCACAGCGGAAAAGACGGCGGCATAACAACCCCGGACTATGCAGAGAACGCATCGCTCGAGGTGGCCAGAAAGGTCGACGGCTTCGATGTGATATTCTTCGGACACGACCACACACGCTTTGCCGAAACCGTAGTGAGCGATGCCGGCCACGAGGTGCTGTGCCTTGACCCTGCGAACAACGCACATGCCGTGGCTGAGGCCCAACTCACTCTTGAGAAGAGACACGGAAAATGGTCGGTAAAGGAGAAAAAGGGACTGTTAGTAGATATCGACTCTCAGCCTGTCGACGAGGATTTTATGGCTTATTTCAAAGCCGACATCGACGGGATAAACAACTTCGTAAACAAGAAAATCGGCGAGTTCGGCGCAACCATAACATCGCAGGAGTGTTTCTTTGGCAGCAGCGCATTCACAGACCTCATCCTGAACCTACAGCTGCAGATTACGGGCGCCGACATTTCGTTTAACGCACCGTTGTCAATGAGCGCCACCATAAAAAAAGGCCCCGTCTACATGAGCGACATGTTCAACCTTTATAAATATGAGAACCAACTCTACGTTATGAGGTTCAAAGGCTGCGAGATACGGAAGCATCTCGAAATGAGCTACGACCAGTGGGTGAACACCATGCTGACGGCCGACGACCACCTGTTGCTGCTTGAAGAAAGCGAGTGGAACGGAGAGACACGGCTCAGATTTAAAAACATGACCTTCAACTTCGACAGCGCGGCGGGCATTGACTACGAGGTGGACGTGACGAAACCCGACGGACAGAAAGTACGGATTTTGCAGATGTCTGACGGCACACCTTTCGATGAGGAAAAATGGTATAAAGTTGCGGTAAACAGCTACCGTGGCAATGGTGGCGGAGAGTTGCTAACACGCGGCGCGGGCATTCCGCACGACAGCCTTGAGAGCCGGATAATATACCGCAGCGAGAAAGACCAGCGCTATTATCTTATGAAAGAAATTGAGCGTCAGGGCACCATAACACCAAAGGCCAACAACAACTGGCGCTTTGTGCCCGACTCATTGGTACGGCCCGCAGCAGAAAGGGATATGCAGTTGCTGTTCGGCAAAAAATAAACATATATATGGCTTACTATTTCATATTCTGCAAAGACGAGCTGCTGCTCGAGAAACATGGGGATGGAAGTTACTCTATCCCTATGTGCGACACACCTCCTGTCGAGCCACGGCCATGGACACACATAATGGACGTGGCACCTATGGAAGACGGCACACATGTGAAAGCGTTCAGCATAGACAGCCCAATATGCGACAATCCCAGATACGAGATGTGCGGACTGAGAAAATCGTACTATAAGCTGGCAATGCCACTCTACCTGAAAGCCGGAAAATGCCACGAGCTGCTATACTGGGACATGAACACCAAGTTTTGCGGTGTTTGCGGAGCACCCATGAAAATGCACACCGAAATCTCTAAAAGATGCACGCAATGCGGAAAAGAGGTGTGGCCTCAGCTGGCAACCGCCGTCATAGTATTGGTACACCGTGGCGACGAGGTGCTGCTCGTTCATGCAAAAAATTTCAGAGGAACCTTCTACGGACTCGTTGCCGGATTTGTCGAGACAGGCGAGACTCTTGAGGAGGCCGTACACCGTGAGGTGATGGAGGAGACCGGACTGCAGATAGCCAACGTAAGATATTTCGGCTCGCAGCCTTGGCCATACCCGTGCGGACTCATGGTCGGGTTCAACGCCGACTATGTTGAGGGCGACATACACCTTCAGCGCAGTGAGCTGGCATCGGGCGGATGGTTCCGCAAAGACAACCTGCCGGAAATACCCGAAAAGCTCAGCATTGCCCGCATGTTGCTTGATGACTGGCTAAAAAACTCACAGCTTTAACAAAGTTTTAGGTATTCTGTGTCATTATTTTACAAATAAAAGAGTAACTTTGTACCCAAAATAATTGAAAAAAGACAAAATTATGAAAAAGCTGTTTGTAATATCATTTTCTGCTATCAGCCTGCTCGCACTGTCATCGTGTTTCAAAGACGAGGCGCCAAACTCAGAATGCGACATTACCGCAGCCTATCTGCATACAGACAACCCTGAGGATATGTTCTACAACAGCACCGACACGGTTGTCAACGTTATGTACACATCGACAGACATTAATTTCAACGTCAGACGAAAGGCAGACCTCACGGCGTTGGCGCCACAATTCAGAATAACCCCTGGCGCCACAATTAGCCCCGCAAGCGGCAGCGTACACGACTTCAGCCAAGGTCCGGTTGTTTATACAGTGACATCTGAAGACGGAGAGTGGACCCGTAAATACAGAGTCTCGTTTGTACCCGTGACACGCACGAACAGAGACACACTGGAGTTCAATTTCGAGAATATGCACCTCGACTCCAAAGAAAAATATTATATCTGGTGCGAGCGTCACGAAGACGGACAGCTTTACGATGACTGGGCTACGGGAAATGGCGGTTACGGACTTACAAACGGCTCGGCAACACCACTCGACTATCCGTCAGTACCTGTTGACAACGGCTACAGCGGAAAAGGCGTAAAACTCATAACCAAAAGCACAGGCCCTTTCGGACAGATGGTAAAAATGCCTCTTGCCGCCGGCAACTTGTTCCTCGGCGCATTCGACCTCAGCAATGCGCTGAAAGACGCGCGCAAGGCAACAGCATTCGGTCTGCCGTTCGACAAAAAACCAAAACAATTCTCTGGATATTACAAATACCAGCCAGGCGAGAAGTTCCAGAATAAAGACCAGTCAATCGTAGAAGGCAAAGTCGATCAGGCATCAATATATGCCATACTTTACCGCAATCATGACACAGAGGGCAATTTCGTGACACTCAACGGCGACAACGTGCAGACAAGCGAGCTGATTGTCGCAAAGGCTATTGTGCCCGATGTTCAGGCTACCGACGATTGGACAGAATTCAAAATCAACTTCAACTACATCGATGATTTCGACCTCGACATTCTCGACAGCCGCGGATACAGTCTTGCCATCGTGTTCTCGTCAAGCTCCGACGGAGCATATTTCCAAGGTGCCATAGGCAGCACTCTGCAGATAGACAACGTGAGAGTTGTATGCGAGTCAATCGAATAAAAAACCTGCAACAGAGAAGAAAAATTATGAAAAAGAAAATCTTGGCTATCGCCATCATAATAACGAATGCCGCAGCTGCCCACGCCATCAGCCTGCCCGACAGCCTGAACTATACAGCCCGGATAGGCTACAACATTGGCGGAACAGCACCAATAGGCATGCCAGAGACCATCAGGAAAATGAACAGCTACAATTTCAAGGCAAACGTGTCGCTGGGCATCGACGTACAGAAAGACATCTGGGGCAAATGGGGTATGCTCGCCGGACTGCACCTTGAGAACAAGGGCATGGATATTGACGCCACCGTAAAGAACTACCACATGGAGATAGTGAGAGGCGGAGAGCGACTCGAGCGTATGTACACAGGACGGCTCGTTACGAAATGCGAGGAATGGATGCTGACGGTGCCTGTCATGGCAACCTACCGCACAGGCAAATTTCTGCTTAAAGGCGGTCCTTACATCTCGTATCTCGGCACTGGCACTTTCGAGGGATTTGTTTACGACGGATATCTGAGAGAGGGCAACCCTACAGGTCCGAAAATAGAAATGGGCAACAGCGACGAGAGCCGTGCCACCTACGACTTCAGCAACGAGATGCGGCACTGGCAATTCGGAATAGATGTTGGCGCCGACTTTCAGCTCAACAGGCGATGGGGATTTTACGCCGACCTGACATGGGGACTCAACGGCATTCACAAAAGCTCGTTCAAGACAATAGAGCAAACCCTCTACCCCATTTTCGGCACTGTCGGAATAATGTATAGACTAAAATAAAAATAACATTTAAAAAGAATGATTATGAGGAAAATTTTTACACTTTTATTTGCTGCTGTAAGTGCGGCAAACGTCATGGCGGCAAGCGATGACAATGTAGTGAAGTACGACTTCGAAAACTACAAACTCATTGATGTCGAGAATAGCGACTTCAAGTATTACGGATGGTATGAGCTGAACGCTGATAATACAGAGAATGCATTATGGGCTTCTGGAAACCCTGCTTTCACCATTGCATTGATGTTCGGAGATGGTGATAAGAGTGCTGCTGCCTTCCCTACAGTGGCTGTAGCAGACGGGTATGACGGAGCCTGCGTCAAACTCGAGACTAAAAGTACAGGCCAGTTGGCGGCAATGTTGTATGGCATGGGCATAGCAGCCGGCAACCTGTTCACAGGCTCGTTTGACTCAGAAAACGCCGTGACAGCCCCAATGCAGGCTACTCAGTTCGGAAAACCGTTCTATAAAAAACCTGTTAGATTTACCGGTTACTACAAATATGCGGCCGGCGCAAGCATGCAGGACGGAAAAGGCAATGCCGTAGACGGAACAGACCAAGGTCAGATTTATTCTGTATTCTACCGCAATACCGATGCTGACGGCAATCCTGTTGTTCTGAACGGTGAGAACATTCTTACCAGTGAGAACATCGTGGCAATAGCCGACTGCGGTGAAATCTCAGATGTTGCTGATTGGACAGAATTTAATGCAGATTTCCAACTCAAAGAAGGAAAAGAGATTGACGAGACTGTTCTTGCAGCAGGCGGCTACAGCATGGCTACAGTGTTCACATCGAGTATCAATGGCGCTTCTTTCATCGGTGCCGTAGGCAGCACACTCTATGTAGACAAGGTTGCCATAGAGTGCGAGGCTGAGGCTGCAGAGGAAGAGACAAAAGAATTTAAAGACGTGATGACTGTCAACGTAAACGGAACTGACGCTGACGCAACAACAACATCAATCTTCGTTACCAAGCAGGCTGACGGCAAGTACACACTGGCCCTGAAGAACTTCTATCTGGTATCAGAAGGCAACCCGCTGCCAATAGGAAGCATCATAATCAACGATATCGAGGGCGTTGAGGAGAATGGCTACACTAGTCTGAAAGCTGAGAACCGGACAATAACAATCGCAAATGGCGACGACGAGGGTGTTGACTTCTGGATGGGACAGATGATTGGTGAGGTTCCAATTAATCTCGACGCAAAGATGACATCCGACAAGCTCTATGCCACAATTGACATCAACGCTACAATAATGGGGTCACCAATGGAAATCCATGTTGTATTCGGCTCTGACCCGTCAGGCGTTAACTCTGTCACAGCAAATGGAAACAGCGTTGAGAGCGTTTACAGTCTCAGCGGCGCTAAAGTAAGCGGCATGCAGTCTGGCAAGGTCTACATCGTACGCAAGGCTAATGGCACAACAACAAAAGTCATCAAGAAATAAGAATTATAAAGCAATACCTAATAAAAAGTCCCGGACATAAAAAATGTCCGGGACTTTTCATATTCATAATATCATGGAAAACCATTAAAATAAATGCGCTGAGGCTCAACAGCCAACGCAGCCGCTTGCGATGGGCAATGCAAGCGGCTGCGTTGCCCATCGCAAGCGGCTGCGTTTTTTATGGTGTCTGAAGGCGTTCGCAGCCACCAATTGGGACACTTTAACCACTTTTTAGGACAATGCACACAAAATGACATTGTGCAACATTTATGAAAACTGAAAAAAGTTATCAAATATTAAAAAAAAAATGCACAAAAGGTTTTGAATTGCGCATAAAAGATTGTACCTTTGCACACGAATATCATAATTGTGCAATGAATACTATTCCAAGTTTCAATTCATACATAGAAAAAAGCATTTTAGAAAATTGGGACCGTGATGCCTTGACAGATTACAAGGGTGCCACACTTCAATTCCATGATGTAGCACGAAAAATTGAGAAGCTGCATATACTATTCGAGCATTCTGGTATACAAAAAGGTGACAAGATAGCATTGTGCGGACGCAACAGCTCACATTGGGCAGTGGCGTTTCTCGCAACATTGACATACGGAGCCGTAGTAGTGCCTATACAACACGAGTTTACAACCGAGCAGGTTTACAACATAGTGAACCATTCCGATTCCAAGCTGTTGTTTGTAGGCGATGTTGTGGCAACAGGCATCACGCCTGCCGAGATGCCAAATCTTGAGGGTATAGTTTATCTTCCAGATTTCTCACTGCTCGAGTCGCGCACCGAGGAGCTGACATTTGCCCGCGAGCATCTTAACCAGATATTCGGAAGCAAATTTCCAAAATATTTCCGCAAGGAACACGTAAGCTACCATCGTGACAGCGCAGAGGAGCTTGCCATGATAAACTACACCAGCGGAACAACAGGTTTCTCAAAAGGCGTAATGCTGCCATACCGCGCACTTTGGGGCAATCTCGACTTCGTAAACGAGGCCATAGGAAAAAATATCAATCCTGGAAGCAACGTACTTGCAATTTTGCCAATGGCACACATGTACGGACTAATGATAGAATTCATATTTGAGTTCTGCCTCGGCAACCATATTTTCTTCCTGACCAGACTGCCAAGCCCGAGTATCATAGCGCAGGCGTTTGCTGATGTCAAGCCTGCGATCGTGGTATCTGTGCCGATGATTGTAGAGAAGATAATCCGCAAAAGCATATTCCCTGTTGTACAGACTCCAAAAGTAAAACTGCTGATGAAGATGCCTGGCATAGGAAAAAAAGTAAAAGAGCGCATCCGTGAGCAAGTTATGAAGGTTATGGGCGGCAAAGCATACGAGGTGATAGTAGGAGGCGCTGGCCTGAACAAGGAGGTTGAGGAATTCCTCACAGATATAGAATTCCCTATAACTACAGGTTACGGAACTACCGAGACCGCACCTCTGATAACATTCAGCGATTACAAGGACTTCGTGGGAAGCTCGTGCGGAACTGCCGTAAAACACATGGAAGTGAAAGTTTTGAGCACCGATCCGGAAAACATAGCAGGTGAGATAGTCACCCGCGGACTAAATGTAATGCACGGATACTATAAAAATCAGACCGCAACCGACGCCGTATTGGACAAAGACGGATGGTTTCACACTGGCGACTTGGCAACAATGAGCCAAGACGGACACTTCTTCATTCGCGGAAGAATAAAGAACATGTTGCTCGGAAGCAACGGCCAGAATATATATCCGGAAGAAATTGAAGACAAGCTCAACTCTATGAGTCTCGTTGCAGAAAGCCTTATCGTGCAGAGAGGCGACAAGCTTGTGGGGCTTGTATATCCAGACCTTGAAGAGGCGCAGAGCATGGACTTTGGAAAGGAAGACTTAGAAAACATAATGGAGCAGAACCGGCAGGAACTGAACAACGGGCTGCCCCATTTCAGCAAAATCTCAGAGATAAGGCTGCAAGACAGGGAATTTGAGAAAACAGCGAAGAAATCCATCAAACGTTATCTGTATCAAAACGCAGACTAACCTAACAATAACAACAAATACATAGTTATGGAAATACCTTCTTTCATAAAACTCATTGAGTCCAGCATTATAAAAAACTGGAATCTCGATGCATTGACAGACTTTAAGGGCGCCACACTTCAATACCACGATGTGGCAAGAAAAATAGAGAAACTCCATATTCTGTTTGAGAACTCCGGAGTGACAAAAGGCGACAAGATAGCTCTCGCCGGACGCAACAGCGCCAACTGGGCTGTGGCTTTTCTTGCCACACTGACATACGGTGCCGTTGCCGTTCCTATTCTACACGAGTTCACAGCAGACCAGATACACAACATCGTGAACCATTCCGACGCAAAAATTCTGTTTGTCGGCGATGTTGTGGCCACACAGATTGACCCTACAAAAATGCCTGAGCTTGAAGGTATTATCTACATTCCCGACTATTCATTAGTTCTGTCGAGAACCGACAAGCTGACCTATGCCCGTGAGCACCTCAATGAGATGTTCGGAAAGAAATACCCAAAATATTTCCGCAAGGAGCACGTCTCGTACGAGGCTGAGGACAACGCCAACAATATGGCCATGATAAACTACACCTCGGGAACCACAGGCTTCTCAAAAGGTGTGATGATACCGTTCCGCGCAATGTGGGGCAACTTCGACTTTGCCGTTAGCGTACTCGGCAAGGAAATCAAGGCTGGCGACCACGTAATCAGTATCTTACCTATGGCGCACATGTACGGCATGGCTTTTGAGTTCGTATTTGAGTTCCTGTCGGGCTGCCATATTTTCTATTTGTCACGTATCCCATCACCGGCAATTATCGCACAGGCATTCACAGAGATAAAACCCAAAATCATTATCGCCGTACCTCTCGTTATCGAGAAAATCATCAAAAAGAAGGTATTCCCGAAGATACAGACCAACCGTATGAGGCTGCTTCTCAACATGCCTATCATAAACCAAAAGGTAAACGAGAAAATATGCGGGCAGGTAAAGGCCGCATTCGGAAACAATTTCTACGAGATAATCATTGGCGGAGCCGCATTCAGCAAAGAGGTAGAGGCATTCCTCAAGCGCATAAATTTCCCATATACCGTAGGTTACGGCGCAACAGAGTGCGCTCCTATCATCAGCTATGCCGACTATCAGACTTTCGTACCCGGCAGCTGCGGACGTCCTGTTGTACACATGGAGGTAAAGATAAACAGCCACGACCCGGAGAATGTACCAGGCGAGATACTTGCACGCGGGCTTAACGTCATGCTCGGATACTACAAGAACGAGGAGGCTACAAAGACAACTATCGACACCGAGGGATGGTACCACACCGGCGACCTTGGAACCATGGATGCCGACGGCAACATTTTCATTAAAGGACGCTCAAAGAACATGCTCCTAAGCAGCAACGGACAAAACATTTATCCTGAGGAAATAGAGGATCAGCTCAACTCCATGACTCTCGTTTTGGAAAGCGTTGTCGTGCAACGTGGTGACAAACTCGCAGCCCTTGTTCATCCCGACTTCGATGAGGCGAAGGCAATGGGACTGTCACCAAGCGACTTGCAGAACGTAATGGAGGAAAACCGAAACTCCATAAACGCCACTCTTCCCGCATACGAGAAAATTTCAGAAATTATAATCTGTGAGGAAGAGTTTGAGAAGACACCGAAAAAGTCTATCAAGAGATACCTTTATACATAAAACCAAATACGACCGTGCGTGTAGGCTTAAACATACGGTAGAGCCCCCAAACACGTACGGCCGTATTTTTAACAATTTATTACCTCCATTATTTTTCCACCGGGCCATTGATATCCTTGCCCGTAAAAGTCACGTCAAGCAGCACCTTGCCTGTTGAGCCAGAGCGGTAAACGAAGTGGAAATTAAAGCCAGCCTCTTTGTAAGCCCGCATTCTTGTATCGTTCTTAAGACTGGTTAGAAGCGCCTCCGTTACCTTAGACTTGTTTTTACTTACAACCTCCTCGTTGTCAGCAGGTCCTACAAGTGTATAAAAATAATTGTATGTATGCGTACTCCGTGTAAACGTGAGACTGTCCGTACGCTGATTGTCACGTACAGATGTCGGACAATAACGTTCTGTATAGCTCTTGGTCTCCTTCTCCGCCCTATCGTCAAGGCTGTCGTGGCATGACGAGAGCAACAATGCAACTACTGCAATAGAAAAATACTTATTCATAGTAACTTAACAATAATTTTTGTGCAAAGATACAACAAATATCCGAAAATTGTATTATCTTTGCAGCTTAAGAATTAGGACTTCAATGGATAATATAAGAAACTTCTGCATTATAGCGCATATCGACCACGGCAAATCAACACTTGCCGACCGGCTGCTGGAGCATACAAAGACCATACAGATAACAGCCGGACAAATGCTCGACAACATGGATCTTGAGCGAGAGAGAGGCATCACCATCAAGAGCCATGCCATACAAATGGAATACAAATACAACAACCAGAACTATATTCTCAATCTCATCGACACTCCCGGACATGTGGATTTCTCGTATGAGGTTTCCCGAAGCATTGCCGCCTGTGAGGGCGCGCTGCTTGTTGTAGACGCCACACAGGGTGTGCAGGCGCAAACCATATCAAACCTTTACATGGCGATTGAGCACGATTTGGAAATCATTCCCGTCATAAATAAAATCGACATGCCAAACGCCATGCCCGACGAGGTTGAGGACGAGATTGTTGATCTGATAGGCTGCAAGCACGAGGAAATACTCAGAGCCTCAGGCAAGACAGGCGAGGGTATTGAGGCTGTGCTCGAGGCCATTGTCAACCGCATCCCCCACCCTGTCGGCAACCCTAACGCACCGCTTCAGGCGCTGATATTCGACTCTGTGTTCAACTCTTTCAGAGGCATCATAGCCTACTTCAAGATTGAGAACGGCTCGATTTCCAAAGGCGACAAGGTGAAGTTCTTCAATACCGGCATGGAATATGTCGCCGACGAGGTCGGTGTTTTGAAAATGGACATGATACCGCGCCAGACAATCTCTACCGGCGAGGTAGGCTACATCATAAGCGGCATAAAAGACGCAAAGGAAGTAAAAGTCGGCGACACCATCACACATGTCGCCAACCCATGCGAGAAGGCTATCGCAGGTTTTCAGGAAGTAAAACCCATGGTGTTTGCAGGCGTATACCCGATAGACCCGAGCGACTACGAAAATCTCCGCACGTCACTGGAGAAACTTCAGCTCAACGACGCCTCACTCACATTCACACCAGAATCGTCTGTGGCATTGGGCTTTGGCTTCAGATGCGGATTCCTCGGACTGCTGCACATGGAAATCGTACAAGAGCGGCTTGACCGCGAGTTCAACATGGATGTCATCACAACCGTGCCCAACGTATCGTACATGGTTTACGACAAGCACGGCGAGGCTAAGGAAGTACACAACCCGTCTGGACTTCCCGACATAACAATGATAGAGCACATCGAGGAGCCATATATCAAAGCGACCATCATTACCGACGCACTGTATATAGGCCCTATTATGAAGCTCTGCCTCGACAAGCGTGGCGAGCTGATTAAGCAGGAATATGTAAGCGGAAACCGTGTGGAGCTGCACTTCATGCTTCCTCTCGGAGAAATTGTCATCGACTTCTATGACAAGCTGAAATCAATATCAAAAGGCTACGCGTCGTTCGACTACCATGTCGACTCGTTCCGCCCCTCAAAGCTTGCAAAGCTCGACATTCTTCTAAACGGAGAGCCTGTTGACGCCCTGTCTACACTTACACATCAGGACAATGCCGTCACACTCGGACGCAGAATGTGTGAGAAACTAAAGGACCTGATACCGCGCCAGCAATTCGACATAGCAATACAGGCCGCAATAGGCGCAAAGATTGTGGCACGAGAGACCATAAAATGCGTCAGGAAGGATGTAACCGCGAAATGCTATGGCGGCGACGTGAGCCGTAAGCGCAAACTTCTTGAAAAGCAGAAGAAAGGAAAGAAGAGAATGAAACAGATTGGCAACGTTGAGGTTCCGCAAAAGGCATTCCTCGCTGTGCTGAAACTGGAATAACAAAACACAGTCTATTTTACTACATACACTTAAACAAAACTATCAACACAAGGAGGCAAAAAGATGAAAGAACTACCAAACACCCCCAGAGACATAGCAAGAGAGCTTGCACGGAAGTACAGCACCATGACTCACGATGAGCTCGACATTCTTGAGAGCATACTCGTACCAATGAAATTCAGCAAAGGGCAATCTATCCTTAGCGAAGGAGAAGTATGCCGCAACATTATGTATATAGACAAGGGGCTTGTACGCCAGTTTTATTTCAAGAAAAACAAGGAAGTCACAGAGCACTTGGGAGTAGAAGGCAACATCATAATGTGCATAGAGAGCCTGTTTAAAGAGGAGCCGACCAAACTGCAGGTTGAGGCACTTGAGGCCACAACTATTTACGCCTTGCCCAAGAAACGACTGGAAGAAGTGGCCCTGCACAATGTCAACATACAGATTCTCTACCGTAAAATTCTTGAGGAAAGCCTCATACTCTCACAGGTACACGCAGACCTTGTACGCTTCGAGACGGCTCAGGACAAATATAAGAGAATATGCAAACTGATGCCCAAGGTTATTATGCGTGCGCCGCTTGTCTACATTGCAAGCTATCTGCAGATGACTCCCGAGACATTGTCAAGGGTAAGAACCGCTGCACTAAACGATGATTGACAAAATTTTGTGGGCTCATCCGAAATTTGATTACTATAAATATCAGATGAACCCACAAAAAATCCCCACAAAAGCAGAAAGCTAAAAACAACTTTTTGGCATTGTTTACGCCCACAATCAAGACACCCAAAACTTTAACATTCATTAGCAGTCTGTAAACATCAATATATCAACACTTTACAAAAAGGTTACAAAAATCGCAAAAAAAAATCTCTAAAAATAGTTTGAGTTATCAAAAAAAGCATTACCTTTGCATCGTTTTAATAAACAAATGATTGTTTTACAGATTTAAAAAAGCAAAGAAAAATGAAGAAATTAGTTTTTATGTTCGTAGCTATGGCTGCAATCTCTTTCGCATCATGTGGTGACAAGGCTCAGGCTCCTGTTGAGAACGACACTACTACAGTTGACACAGCTGTTGTTGACACAACTGTTGCTGACACAACTGTTGCTGACACAACTGTTGCTGAGTAATTGCAACCGCTCGAATGAAAAAATGAGAGTTAAGAGTGCGTCATACCAAGTATGACGCACTCTTTTTATTGTCTCAGAACAAATATTATGACGATATCAAACAAAAGGGCGTATTATTCAAAAATGAATAATACGCCCTTTTGTTATCTTTTAGTATTTTATTACAGAAGCTCCGCTCTTAGCTTCTCTGCCATTTCCTGATATTCGGCATCTGTGAGATAAACCTGCTTGGGGTTCATCTGGAACACGCCGCCGAAGTCGGGACCACCCTGATATTTCGGAATGAGATGAAAATGCAAATGCGACAAGGTGTCAGAATATGCACCATAGTTGATTTTGTCGGGATTGAATATTTTCTGCATCGCACGTGTAGTGCGTACTACATCGCTCATAAATGCGTTGCGCTGTTCGTCTGACAGCAGGTTGATGTCGTCGACATGCCCGTCGTAGCTCACAAGGCAACGGCCGTGATAGGTCTGCTCCTTAAAAATAAATACACGTGAGCAACTAAGGTGTGCAACCTCTATCATGAGATCGTGCAGGGTTTCATTGTTTGTGCAGTAAAGGCACTGTTTTGGATCGCTTTTCATTTTGTTTAGTTTTTAGTTTTTAATTATTATTTATTGCAATTCATAATGCATAATTATTCCATAAGCATACACAAGGTGCCTGCCAATTATGAATTAAGAATTATGAATTAACTAATTATCTTAAACTTCGCAAATTTCAGCAGAAGCTGCTTGGTGCCGACATTCTCGAAACTGACGGTAGCCTTGGTGTTTTCGCCCTTTCCCTCTATATTGACAACCTTGCCAACGCCAAAGCGCATGTGTTCGATGACATTGCCTACACGAAGATTGGAAGAAGTATCAGTGCCTACGGACTGGGGAACAAACGACAACGGCATCTGGCGGCCACCATTTGTCATGACCTCAGAAACACGTTTTAAGTTGCCGCCCTTTGAGGCTATAAGCTGTTTGAAACCATCAGAGAACGGATCCACAGCCGCTTCCGGGCGATGACCGCTTGTAAGTTTCGGCTTAGAGTCAGCAACAAAACGGTCGGCAACAGGACGGCTGTTCTGCATACCTCTGCCCCAACGTGGCGAATTGCGATCCCAGCCAGCTGCGCCACAATAAGGTTTGTCTATCTCAAAGTCCGTCTCTCGCCAGTTGTCGCCAAACGACTGTTTTCTGCCCCATGAATTTCCCGTTGCCACCTGTGCCGACTGGGTGTTTACAGTCAGCAGCCTTGAGTCGATCTCACGTATAAACATGCTTGGCTCCATGTATTCCACACGCCCGTAACGGAAACGGCTCTTCACATAGGTTATGGTGCAATGCTTCCCGGCACGTGTCATGGCGACATACATAAGCCTTCGCTCTTCCTCAATCCCACGAGGAGAATCCATGCTCATCAGGCTTGGGAAAATGTTGTTCTCCACACCTACTATGAAAACGGTGTTGAACTCCAGACCTTTTGCCGCATGCACCGTCATTAGTGACACGCGGCTCTGTGCATCGTCGCTGCTGTCGAGATCTGTGAGCAGCGACACTTCCTGCAGAAAATCGGCAAGGTAAACAGAGCCTTCCCTGCCCTCCTCGCGCTGTGTCTCTACGAAATCGTGAATTGACGAGATAAATGTGTCGATGTTGTCACGCCGCGCCTCTCCCTCGTCAGAAGAGTCGGCGGCAAGGTCTTGCAGTATGCCGCTGTGCTTCAGAATATCCCCGCCGAGAGTGTAAGCGTCGGTAGTGGCGCTCTCGACAACAAAACTGTCAATGAGAGCCTTGAAATTCAGGAGCTTTCCGAGTGTACCCTTACTGATGCCCATATCGTAGGCTGCGGGATTCTCAAGAAGTTTCCAGAAACCCACACCATTGTCTACAGAGGCTGCGGCAAGTTTCTGAATTGTGGTGTTGCCAATTCCCCGTGCAGGATAATTGACAATCCGCCGGAATGCCTCCTCGTCGTTGGGGTTGGCAACGAGACGGAAATATGCCATAAGGTCTTTTATCTCCTTGCGCTGATAAAAGCTCTGTCCGCCGAAGATGGTATAAGGTATGTTCTGTTTTCTCAGCTCCTCCTCAAAGCCGCGGCTCAGGGCGTTGGCACGGTAAAGAATTGCGAAATCAGAATATTGCAGTCCCTCACGCTTCATAGTCTTCTTGATGGAATTGCATACCACAACAGCCTCCTCTTTGTCGGAGTAAGCCTCAACTACAGTTACTTTGTCGCCAGTCTCGTTCTCACTATATACCCTCTTAGGTATCTGACGGCGATTATTCTGCATTATGCTGTTCGCTGCCTCAACAATATTTTGTGTAGAACGGTAGTTGCGCTCAAGCTTAAACATCCTCGCCTCTGTATATTGCCTCTGAAAACCCAAAATATTGTCGATATTTGCGCCACGGAAGGCATAGATGCTCTGATAGTCGTCACCAACCACACAGATATGCGGATTCTCACGTGTGAGGAGCGTTAAAATCCGCTGCTGCGCATAGTTTGTGTCCTGGTACTCATCAACAAGGATATACTCATATCTTTCCGCATATTTCCGTCTGACAGCCTCGTTTTCAGAAAACAGACGGTGGGTAAGCATCAACAGGTCGTCGAAGTCCATGGCGTTTGCCTGCATAAGCCGTTGCTGATAAACCCTATATATATCGGCTGTTTTCTCAATGCCGGCCTTTGCGTCACGCTCAGCGTTGTAAGGGTCTGTGGCATAAGCCTCGGGCGATGCCAGCTTGTTTTTGGCAAACGATATGTGCTTGTGTACGGTTGCGGGTTTATAGAGCTTATCGTCAAGTTTCATTTCCTTGACAATATTTTTCAGCAGCGAGCGTGAGTCTGTCTCATCGTATATTGTGAACTGCGGGCTGTAACCAAGGTATTGAGCCTCAGTCCTAAGAATGCGTGCAAAAACAGAATGAAAGGTACCCATATTCAGCCTTTGTGCAGACTCTGCGCCTACAAGTCCGGCTATGCGCTCTTTCATCTCCCGTGCAGCCTTGTTTGTAAACGTAAGTGCTAGGATGCACCATGGCTGCATGCCACGTGCTATGAGGTATGCTATCTTGTATGTCAGTACCCTGGTTTTACCCGAGCCTGCGCCTGCGATGACAAGTTGCGGACCGTTGAGCCACTCAACGGCCTGGCGCTGCGACTCGTTTAGTTGTGAGAGAATTGCAGCCTCTCCCCCTGCCCCCTCCCCAAAAGGGAGGGGAGTAGTATGACTTGTAGGATTTGGCATTTGTTATTTATTATTTGTTTTTTATTATTGTAAAATTCATCCATTAGGGCAATTACTCCCCTCTCTTTTGGAGAGGTGGCGGCGGTGAGGCTATTTTTATTTTTTATGATACACTCCTCCCGAAGCCGTATTCGGGTCGTAGTCCTCGCCTTCTTTCGGGAACGACGGTATGAACCTCATGTTGGCACAAATGCTCCGTTGGCGTTTGCGCATATAGGGACTTGGCGACTTTGAGCTGTATATTCGCGGATTGGGCAGCGTGGCCGCTACGAGCGCGCACTCGCTCCGTGACAGCTCCGAGGCCTTCTTTCCAAAATGTTGCTCAGCCACAGCATCGACTCCGTATATTCTGTCGCCCATTTCAATAGAATTGAGGTATACTTCCATTATTCTCTGCTTGCTCCACATCATTTCGATGAGAGCCGTGAAATAAACCTCAAACCCTTTTCTCACCCATGAGCGTCCTGGCCACAGAAACACATTTTTTGCCGTCTGCTGCGAGATTGTACTTGCGCCAAATTTCTTTCCTCCCTTATTCTGCATATTTCGTCTCGCAGCCTTGCCTATGGCATCATAGTCGAAGCCATGGTGCAGAAGGAAACGCGCATCCTCGCTTGCCATCACAGCCACGGGCATGTGGGGCGACATCTCGTCTAACGGTACCCAATGATGATGAAAGGTCAGGTGGCCTGTCTCTATACACCTTATAACCATCAGAGGCGTTATGAAGACTGGTACAAAACGAAACAGCACCACAGAAAGAATTGTTGTTGCAAAAAACAGCGCAACAGCCCACTTGACGAATCTCTTAAGTATTCCAAGCATTTTATTTTTAAGTTGACGGGTGAACAAGTTGACGAGTTGACGAGTTGACAAGTTGCCAGATAGCAGTTTGCATGCAAAAAAACTAACAACTTGTCAACTCGTCAACTCGTTCACTTGTCAACTGAAAATATCAATCGAGGTTACCGGCATTGGCAGCGTCAATCATGGCCTGGCTTGCATAGAGATAAACCTCTACACGGCGGTTGGCCTGACGGCCAGATGCTGTGCCATTGTCGGCAACAGGCTCTGCGCTACCTTTACCTACGGTATTCTGGAACTGACCATTGCTTACACCGCAGCTAACGAGATAGTCAACAACGCTCTGTGCGCGGTTCTTGCTTAATGGCAAGTTGATGTTGTCGTTACCTGTTGAGTCTGTATGACCGTAAACGTCAACATGACAGTCGGTATTGTTCTTCAGCATTGCGGCAAACTTGTTGAGGTCATTCTTAGAAGCCGCATTCAGAGTTGCCTTGTTTGTAGCGAAGAGCAGACCTGAGTCAAATGTAACCTTGACAGCCTTCAGACCGTTAGCATCGGTTACCTCCTCAACTTTCGCACTCTCAATTTTGGCAGCCTCAGCAGCAACCTTGTCCATGTGCTTGCCAATAATGGCACCTGTACCTGCACCTACAGCGGCACCAACAGCGGCACCAACAGCTGTGTTGCCGGCAATCTTGCCAATAATGGCACCCAGTGCTGTACCCGCACCTGTTCCAATCAATGCTCCTGTACCTGTTTTTGTAGAACAACTGCAAACTGCCAACACGCAAAGTCCAGCAGTCATCATCTTAAGATTTTTCATACTTTTTGATAATTATAATTTAGTTCAACATTATATTTCTGCCCCTAAAGGTCTGCAAAGTTAATTCTTTTTTCAGCAATATATGTCTAATACCAACATTTTTTTGTAATTTTGCGGCAAAATTAAGCATTTAATCAATTCTACACAAGGGGAATATCCCTATTATTGCATAGGTTTTCCCTAAAACAACAATAAAACATATATAAAACAAATAAAATAATGGCAAAAGAACTCAAAGAATTAACAAAAAGAGCCGACAACTACAGCCAGTGGTACAACGACCTGGTTGTGAAGGCAGACCTTGCCGAGCAGTCGGCCGTGCGCGGATGCATGGTCATTAAGCCTTATGGCTATGCTATCTGGGAGAAGATGCAGCAGCAGCTTGACAAGATGTTCAAGGAAACAGGTGTGCAGAACGCCTACTTCCCATTGCTCATACCGAAATCGTTCCTTAGCCGCGAGGCAGAGCACGTAAAAGGTTTTGCAAAAGAGTGCGCCGTAGTGACACACTACAGACTCAAGGCAAGCGAGGATGGCAACAGCGTACAGGTAGACCCTGCCGCAAAACTTGAGGAAGAGCTGATTATACGGCCAACCTCAGAGACCATTATCTGGAACACATACAAAAACTGGATTCACTCCTGGC
>OGLR01000397.1_pt1 | contig 21362 bp, 13 predicted proteins | sample 1572931 | NCBI WGS metagenome assembly OGLR01 (sample SAMEA2581997, study PRJEB24529) | metagenome | biome: Human gut stool | place: China | collected 2011 | reverse complement strand
GGTCTCCATTACTGTAAGGTGGATTCATAAAAGAGAAGATGCTTGACATGTATTCCTCAAGATTATCTCCATTGACAGAACTTCCGTGGACAAAAGTCAACATATCACTGCCATATTCAGATTCTTCAGATGACTTGACAAACTCACCTTCTCTTACATGTCCTAAGCCATCTACATTGCCCCCTTTCCATGTTCCCTTGCTGAGCATTTCTACAAACTCTGCAATGGTATAAGTTTTATTATTATCAGAATAGTCTTCTGACAACATGTGAGTCTCAAAACTGTCATTTGTCATCTTTCCTCTTGTCAAAGAAGATGCGTTATATTTTTCAATTTCCATATTATTGTTTTTAAAGGTTTAATAATAGTTTATTTAAACATTAACGTTTAATTTGAATGGCTACATTTGTTTCTGTTTTTTTATGATATTTACCTCCTTTCCTGTATGTAACGAAAGACTTTAATATTTTTTTTCATCTTAGGATAACGCTTTACAAAAGACGTTGCAAACATATCTTTATAAAATCCAGCCCTGTTAAATACGTTCTCAAATTTATAATCTTGATATTTTTTCTCAAACTCTTCACTCCATGCTACAATAATAGTGTTATTTGTTAATTTTGCCATGTTGGTAACTGCTATTTCTACCTTATCATAAGGGATATATTGAAACACATCAAAACAGGTTACAATGTCAAAACATTCACGGGCAGATATCTCACCCGTCAAGTCTGCTTGGATGCAATGTCTGTCACCTGTTGGCAATAACATTTTGGAATAGCATTCTACATTTGAATTTATGTCGAATCCTGTAAACCGCAGCCCTAATCTTCTCAATGCTGCAACATATAAGCCTGCACCACATCCACAATCGACACCATCTGTAATTTTTGACAACTTGCAATATCTGTATATCGCCTCAACTACGCCGTTGTCATAATAGTTGTGGAGAAAACCATTCCATCCCAAAGTGTTTGTAGTGTTGGAATTAGATAATAGATATTTATCTATCATTCCTATCAGTGGCAGGCTTGTTCTTTCATTTATCTTACGGGCAAAAAAACATGGTGACTCTACCAGCAAATGAAAATGTTCGGTTGACAAGTTGGCTGGATAATTGCCATTTTCATAGCACCATCTTATTATTCTAAGATTATCATTTATAACACAACATTTTGGCATGAGATTAACAACAAGTGTTACAATATACACTTCCTCTGGAGCAAAAGTCCACCTCAGCCTTTGTAAGAAAGTATGAGAAGAACTTGTAAATCGTATGATACAATCAACAGCCTGCCTTGTAATGGAAAACCATTGTGAACCACCATACAAATGCTCAAACATGTCTGGTATCCTGCGTTTTATGTTGAGTTTTTTTTGCCAATAAACAACTCTTGTAATATACTGTTGGGCACTTTTTCTATCTTTAAACAAGTCGAACGGCAGATAGTAACAGAATCTACCGTAAGTATTTCCTTGAAAATTTTTATGAGGAAGATGAACGTATGAGACAAACTCCCATCCGTTTCTTTGCTCAAAGAACTCATTAAATTGTTTAAAAGGCTTAATAGGATAATCTTCACCACTGATTAAGTGGAAATATTGGGCATCACATAACCTGACCGCTTCTTTTAAAAGGAACAACTCGCATCTTAACATGGAAAAACCTCCCCAATGTACATTGTATTTCCGATAGATCTTGATTACTTGAGATTTTAATTTAAAATATTGTATGGTTTCATCATCCACTTCAGTCTTTTTATCAATATGTATAAAGACATAACAATCCTTTTTGAAATAATCAACTAAGCGTTTGAGAATCTCAAAATTACCATGAGCCATAATCAAAATTGCATGTTTCATACAGTAATCTGTTTTTAATAATTTTTACTTCTCTCAAACAAGAAAGCGTGATTAATCAGTTTTGTCGTCTTTATTACTTTATACTTATCAAATCATTCACTATAGACTGATTAATTCACACTTTCTTTTAGTAATTGTGGGGTATTGCGGCCACCTATAAGTGCCATTTTACAATTCAACCTCCGCACTATACACCTTGTCGCCAGCGTACAGCACGAGCGTGTATTCACCTGTGAGGTCATCGGGAGCGGTAACCGTGCCGTCTTCACCTATTACAGACGTGTACACAACGGTGTCGCCAGACATAATCTCTATGGTCTCGCCGGCGAGATGGGCGGGAAAGGTGAAGGTGTGACCGGATAGTGATACCGATATTGGAGCAGAGGGAATCCGAGGGTGTACATGTTCCATGTTAGGATCGTTGTAGTACAAGTACATCTTGAAAATTATCTTCTCTGTTTGTACATAAGAATTACCAAATATGCTATTTGGAGCAATACTCATTATTGCTAAGCACAAAATTAAAACGCATTTTCTCATTTCTCTAAGTTGTTTTGTTTGATGCCGCAAAATTATGGAAACTTAATGATTAGGCAAAGAAAAACAAGAATTATTTGTACACAAATAGTACACAAAGACTGTTTGCAAAACATAAACGTATGATACTCAAAACAATACACGAAAAGTACATAAGAGTAAAATTCACCGTTCCATCTCTTCTTTCAGATTAGCGAACAATAGCCTTGCTCCATGACTACCATATATTTTATAGTTTGCCATATTTTTGGCATTACTGATTTGCTGTTTACTAACATCTAATATTGTGGATATTTCAAGAGTCTGAAATCCAATGGCTGTGAGCAGGCAAACATTGTATTCCATTTTAGTCAACTTATGACAGCTCTTCAAAGTGGAATATAAAGTAGGAAAAGCTTCTTCTATTTTATGTTCTAAAGCTATCCAGTCGCATTCCTCTATACTTGATTTGTCAGCAGTGGCTTTTGAGTTCTCTACAAATTTACAATATATATCGTTTCTTTTGATTTTTGTTATTTGCTCATTTGTGACTCTTCTATTTTGTACAGCTGAAATCTTGTCGCACTTAGTTTCTAATATCCCAAATTCATTATGATCTTCATTTTCCTCATTCTCAGGTGAGTTTTTTATATTAGATGTTGTGTGTCCTTTCCTGCCTATATTAAATAAACATGACAAGTTCTCTATAATGGAAGATTTTCTAAGGGCAAATACAAACAGGCAAATAAGTAGCAATAAGCAAATGAAAATAGTCGCTCTTTTATTGTATTTCTTGTCCAAAAGTCTCTGAATTCTACCAAAATCATAAAGTTCATCGCCTTGTACTAATTTGTTGTCACGAGATATTCTGAGAATACTGTCCATTTCTGCCTCACACAATACATTATACTTGTTAACAGAATCGTGACATCCCGCAGCTGCATACAAATCGCATAGTCCGCGTGCGGCCTCATATTTAAATCCATATTGTTGCAATTTTCTAAAACAATATTCGGCAGAATCATTGTTGTTGACACCAAGGAAATATATTCCAAGTGCTTTGTAATAATGTTCACGTCCAGGTTTTAGGTGTCCGTCATTGTCAAAATTTCCAGAGAATTTCTTGTATTTCTGCATCAGGCTATGGGCCTTCGCATATTGTTTGCGTTCAAGAAGGATGTATATATATATTGGATAAACAGAAAAAGACTCCGCAAAATAGCCTTCCCCCAGATATAATTTCTCCGTCTTCAAAGCATGTTTTACAGCATTGACAGTATCTCCTTCCAAATAGCTTAAATATGCCAATGTCTCATGGCCGTTAATATCCAATAAAGTATAATCCCCCTTCTTCGCATACCAGATACTCATAATATATGACAGACGGGCATATTTATGCAGATTGTATTTTGTATACGATTCTGCCATTTGACTGTATATACATGACAGCAGATAATAATTACACTCATCTTCTGTTGTGTCTGCGCAGCAAATTGCTTCTTGATAGTTTCGTATAGCATTCTTTCCATCTTCTTTGTCCCTGTATATACATCCGAGCAGATAGCGTGAGAGCATGCGGTCGTTGGCGGAGCCGTTGCTGTCGTAATATTCCACAACCTCGTTGAAGGCGGTGTCGGACGGCATGGGGAAATATAGCTTGTTCTGCGCCTTGGCCTTGAGCATAAGCAGGCGCATCTCCATGGCCTTGTCGCCATCGTAGACATGCTGGGAGCCGATATGCAGCAGACTGTCGTATGCGGCCTGGGGATTACGGTCCATAAGGCTGTCTATGCGTGCGAGGCGGGGAGGGCACTGATTGTCATCGTTGCCAAATATAATGGCTGCGGCTATCAGCAGCAGCACGGCCGCTGATGCGGCAAGAAACCTATTTCTGGGTTGGCGCTCCATATACCACGGTTTTCCGTCACTTTATCAGCTCCACGGCCTTCTTGACGATATCGTTTGTCTCGTTTATAATCTGGAAATACTGCGACATATCCCAGATGTCACGGGCTACGAGAGCCTTTAGCTGAGTCCTCAGCGATGCCGTGGTATGGACAATCTCGGCGTCGCCGGCAGGCTCTATTTTTTGTTTCTTGCCCTCTTCATATATTCCGTCAATAACGTCTTGAGGTATCTCATAAGACTCTACGAATTTGTCGAACGACGAATATTTCTCCTTTAGCTGCTTGCGGTTGTTGTCAATATACTTCAGACTGGCATTTACGACAATCCCCTTAGCTGCCAGCTGACGGTGGTATTTTGAATATTTCGTTGTGTCGAGCGGCACAAAGAAGTCGGGCATTACACCGCCGCCGCCATAGACGACACGCTTTGTGCGAAGAGTATAATATTTCAGCGAGTCGGCAAAATGTATAGAGTCGGCACTGTAAAGCTCGCCGTGCTTGAAGCGCTGGTCAAGCTCCATATCATAGTCTTTCTTGTCGCCTTTCTTGTAAGGTTTCTGTATGCAGCGGCCCGAAGGTGTATAGTAGTGGGCTATGGTAAGGCGCATCATAGAGCCGTCGTTGAACTCTATGGGGCGCTGTACAAGCCCCTTGCCGAATGAGCGGCGGCCCACAACCTGTCCGCGGTCCTGGTCCTGAATGGCACCTGTTACAATCTCCGCAGCCGATGCCGAGAACTCGTTTATAAGCACCATTACTTTGCCGCCAAGGAGTTTTCCGTTGCCCTGCGCCCGGTATTCCCTGCGCCCCGTAGAACGGCCGTCGGTGTAGACAATAAGGTCGTTTTTGTGCAGAAACTCATTGGCTATGTCGACGGCAGCCTGCAGATATCCTCCGCCATTTTCCTGAAGGTCGAGAATAAGGTCTCTCATTCCCTGCTTCTTAAGTTTCCCGATGCCCGTCATAAACTCATCGTAGGTTGTGGCGCCGAAACTGCCGATGCGGATATATCCAACCTTTGGCCGAATCATGTAAACGGCATCGATGGTGGTGACGGGGATGCGGTCTCTGACGACCTCAAACGACAGCGTGTCGCTAATGCCGCGGCGCACCACTCCGAGCTGTACCTTTGTGCCCTTTTTGCCACGAAGACGCTTCATAATCTCCTCCCGTGCCATTTTCACTCCGGCAATGGAAGTGTCGTTGACGGAAACAATTCTGTCGCCTGCAAGTATGCCGACTTTCTCTGACGGACCTTTCAGAACGGGCTGAATGACAACGAGAGTGTCCTCGACCATGTTGAACTGTACGCCAATGCCGTCGAATGAGCCTTGCAGCGACTCGTTTATAGATTTTGTCTCGGCGGCAGTGGAATATGACGAGTGAGGGTCGAGCTTCTGAAGCATGCCCACAATGGCGTCCTCAACGAGTTTTCCCTCGTCTACAGAGTCGACATAAAGGTTGGTTACAGCCATCTCTGCAATCTGCAACTTACGGACGGGACTGTCGCCGCCATAGTTCAGGCGCAACTGAGCCGGGGCAGAGAGTGAGAACTGAAGAAAAAAGCCACAAATGGCTGACTTTAATATGTTGGATATATGCGATGCTGTTGTCATAATTTGTATGTTTGTTTTGAAATCTGGTAGGGCCGCTATGCATAGCGGCCGCAAGCAAAGATGCATACATGAATATACTGCACCCGCGGCCGCTATGCATAGCGGCCCTACAATTATATGATTATGAAATTGGCAGAGTCTCCTCTTCCGGGATATCCTCCTCTATTACCAGATTGTCGATTATGAAGTTCTGCCGCTCCATGGTATTCTTGCCCATATAGTACTCCAGAAGTTTTGCCACCTGGTCGTTTTTATGGAGCGTAACCTGCTCAAGGCGCATATCGGGACCTATGAAATGCACAAACTCCTCGGGGCTGATCTCTCCGAGTCCCTTAAAGCGTGTTATCTCAGGGTCGGGGCCAAGGTCGCGGATTGCCTGCTGGCGTTCCTCGTCGCTATAGCAATAGCGTGTCACGAACTCGCTCTTACGTGATGTCGGGGTTGCATCCTCTATAATCTTTTTGTTCTTTATTTTTGTCTTTTTGTTGCGCACACGGAACAGCGGTGTCTGCAACACGTAGACGTGTCCTTTCTTGATAAGGTCGGGAAAGAACTGCAGGAAGAAGGTGATGATGAGCAGACGGATATGCATGCCGTCGACATCGGCATCGGTGGCTACAATCACCTTATTGTAGCGCAGGGTATCGAGACCATCCTCAATGTCGAGCGCAGCCTGCAACAGGTTGAACTCCTCGTTCTCGTAGACCACCTTCTTGGTGAGTCCGAAAGAGTTGAGAGGCTTTCCACGCAGTGAGAACACAGCCTGTGTGTTTACATCGCGGCTTTTGGTGATGCTTCCGCTGGCAGAGTCGCCCTCGGTGATAAATATAGAGCTTTCTTCCTTGCGATCGTTCTTCACATCGCAAAAATGAATGCGGCAGTCACGGAGCTTACGGTTGTGCAGGTTAGCTTTCTTTGCACGCTCACGCGCCAACTTGGTGACTCCGGCCATGGCCTTCCGCTCACGCTCGCTGTCCTTGATTTTCTGCTCTAAGATATCGGCACAGTCGTCTTTATGGATATGCAGATAGTTGTCGACCTCACGTTTCAGGAAGTCACCTACGTATTTGTTGATGGTCTCGCCTCCCGGCGACATCTGCGTGCTTCCCAGCTTTATCTTTGTCTGGCTCTCAAACACGGGCTCCTCAACATTTATGGCTATGGCAGCCACAATGCCGTTTCTGATGTCGGTGTACTCATAGCTCTTGTCGAAAAACTCCTTTATGGTTTTTGCTATATGCTCCTTGAAGGCACTCTGGTGTGTGCCGCCCTGCGTGGTGTGCTGACCGTTGACAAACGAGTGGTATTCCTCGCCATACTGGTTTGTATGGGTGAAGGCAATCTCTATATCCTCGCCCACAATGTGGACTATCGGGTACAGGCCGTCGTTGGTCATATTGTCGTTCAGCAAGTCTTCAAGTCCGTTGCGGCTCTTTATCCGCCTGCCATTGTACATAATGGTGAGTCCGGAATTGAGGTATGTATAGTTCCGGAGCATGGTCTCCACAAACTCGCCGTGGAAACTATAGTTTTTGAAGAGAGTGTTGTCGGGCTCAAAATAAATGAAAGTTCCGTTCTCGTCTTCGGAATCCGATGTGGTATCTGACACCAGATTGCCTTTCTCGAACTTCAGATGACGCACTTTGCCGTCACGGAACGATTTTACCTCGAAATGCGAGCTGAGGGCATTTACAGCCTTTACACCCACACCGTTCAATCCCACACTTTTCTTAAAAGCCTTGGAGTCGTATTTGCCGCCGGTGTTGAGCACGCTGACAGCCTCAACAAGCTTGCCCTGGGGAATGCCGCGTCCGTAGTCACGGATAGCCACACGAAGGCTTTCCTCGATGTCGACCTCTATTCTGTCGCCAGCCTTCATCTTGAACTCGTCGATAGAGTTGTCGACAACCTCCTTCAGCAAAACATAGATACCGTCCTCCGGCAGTGAGCCGTCGCCAAGACGCCCGATATACATGCCGGGACGTGTGCGCACATGCTCCATGTCGCTAAGGTGGCGTATGTTGTCGTCGGTATATTCCACAGGCTGCTCCGCCTGCGGATTTTCCGCATCAAATTCTTCTCCTATAGTAGTTTTGATATTATTGTCTGACATTGTTATAGTATTCCGTCTTAAATAAATTTCTTATAGCATTTGCGGCGCTTGTGCAGATTGGTCTCAAAAGCGTCCCACTGTCCCTGTACATTGGTGTTTGTCTCCATCTCCACCTGCGTCTCACCCCACTTGATGCCATATTCCTGATAACGCGGTATAAGGTCATAGAAGAGCAGGGCATTGGCACCCTTGGCACGGTATTCGGGCAAGAAGCCTATCAGCAGAAGGTCTACGCCCTCGGTCTTGTGGCACTTGATAGCCCTGAGCACATGCCACCATCCAAACGGGAACAGACGCCCGCGGCGGCATTTCTGCAACGCCTTCGACAACGACGGTATGGTTATGCCAAGACCAGCCATCTTGTTTCCAGCTCCGGCATCCTCTATAACGGTTATCAGATTGAGGTCTGCCATTCTCAGATACATGTCTATATACTGGTCTATCTGCCTCTGCGAAAGCTCAGAGAAACCATACAAATCCTTATAGGTGTCGTTGAGCAGCTCGAATATGCGCTGTCCGTAGCCCCCCTCAAAAATATCCTTCTTGGTGAGCTTCTTAATTCTGAGATTGTATCTCTTGGCAACCATCTGCGCAATTTTCGCATACCGCTCGGGCATTTTCTCCGGTACAGTGACTTTGAACTCAACATACTTGTTGTCGACCTCAAAACCCTCCATGGCCTCGATATGCCCGGGGTAGTAAGGATAGTTGTAAATGGTAGGCATTGTGCCCAACTGGTCAAAGCCCCACGTAAGCATTCCCTCTGGATCGAAATCGGTAAATCCAAGCGGACCCACCATCTCCGTCATGCCCTTTGAGCGTCCATAGTCCTCCACAGCCTTAAGCAATGCGGCAGACACCTCACGGTCATCGACAAAGTCTATCCAGCCAAAGCGCACACTTTTTTTCTCCCAACGCTTATTTGCCTTGTTGTTTATGATGGCCGCGACACGCCCCACAACCTTTCCGTCTTTGTATGCGAGATAATACTCTGCCTCACAGAAGTCGAAAGCAGCATTTCGCTCACGGCTCAGGGTGTTTACCTCGTCGCTATACAGATTAGGGACATCGTATTCGTTGCCCTCATACAAGTCATAATGAAAATCTATAAATGTTTTAAGGTCTTTCTTCGTCTCGACCTTCCTGATTTCTACTGATGCCATTGTTTAGTTTACAAGTTTACATGTTGACAAGTTAACGAGTTAACGAGTTGACAAGTTAACGAGCTGTTTGTATTTAGTTGACGAGTTGTCAGTCTACTTGTTTACTCATCACTCTCTTTGCAAAGGTATGAAATAAAACTGAAACAACCAAAGAACCGACACAATAGTTAGCGTCATCCAGATATATATATTAACACTATGAATTATGTAGGTTAGACTATATTCAACCCCAAATGTCGTTTTTGGGCTTCCATCTGGTTTTATAATGCTCCTCGCTGATTTTCTGTTTTGACGTATCGGGTTCAAACCGATACTCAACAGTATTGCTATAGTCACATTCTGTACAATAGACATCTTTGTCGTAGAGCACATACCCCCTCCAATGCCCATAGGTTGTCTCACGATCCTTGCTCTCAAAAACACTATTGCCCGTTTTGAGACTTTCTCCCTTGTATTTGACATCACCTCTGTGTCTGTAGGTTTCTGTAACATATTCAGCTGTTGACCCAATTACAACGGAAGACGCGCGCAAAGTGTGTTTGCCGCATTTGGGGCACGCCACAGTCTCTATTTTTACCCAATTGCCGACATCATTATGGTTGCTGCTAAAATCCTCAACATGATGACAACGGCTACAATCCGTATGGGTTTCGACAAGTTTATGTTCAACGACACGCACAACATCTATATCCTCCGTTGTTCCAACTTTATAGCTTTTACCATGCATTCCCTCAACATCATACCCGGTAAGATATGTAATTTCCTCCACATCTATGGTATTGAGCGAGCGACACTTAGTGCAACGGGCACCACGGACCGAATAATTTTCAACTAAAATGAACATCCACACCAGCAGACCAATTACTACCGGCAGGACAAGAATCCAGAAGTCGTTAAAGAAATAGAGTACGGAAAAGAGAATCACATAGGTACAAGGAATCATATAGATATATTCCATCGCAGATATGACACTATTTTCCAACCTTGTGAAATGTCCAATAGCGTTGAAGACAAGATTTCCGGCTCCAAATGTCACACCAATGACAAAGGCTATCACTATGAAAGAGGCAAAAATGATTGCGAAGAGCAGAACAATAGAAATAAAAAAATTCAAAATTGAAGAACCGACTTGTTTCAAAGAGAAACTTTCAAGAACCTCCAAGTCCGCATCCGCAGAAAAAGGAACAAACTTATCTAAAAGATTCAGACTAATGATACGGTCAAAAAACGGAAAAACTGTATACAAATTACTTCGTGCAGGATTTGTAGGTTCTGTATTGGTCACAATTCCATTGCCATCTACTGTAAGAAGGACGCCATCATACCTGTCGCTGCCATTGGCAAGAACGATTTGCCGGAAATAATATTTTCCTGCATTTACATCAGCATATATATAGTCACCCGCCTCTTTACATATATCTGCGAGTCTGCGGCCATTAAGCGTCATTCCTCTATATACATGATGATATCCATCTCTTATAGCCTTGAGTCCAGACACATCTCCATCGACACTTGTTTTTTTATGGCAAACCTGTTACCGGCATTATCTTCCACTGCCCATTCATAGGTAGAACATTCGGCAACTGCTTTCAATTCAGTTCCTGCGGGAATAGTAGTATCTGTCTCTTTAAGCCGCCATGTGTTATCAGAGCCCACATAATCGTAAATATATGCCTTAGCGTCTTTTCTCACAATAACGGTAACAGGCCCTCCTTCAAGTTTCGGTGTAGGTTGCCACAAAATTATGCCTGCAAAGCATATAAGGCACAATATGCCAACAATAGTGTTTTTTGCATTAGAGTTTTTCTTGCGATAATTGTTTCTCTTGATTTCTTTTTTCATAATAAAATCTGGTAATGATTAGAAAATCCGTGGATATTAATTCTACTACTTAGCTTGCCTTACTGCACCGCAACACAATGCGCTCACCCTCTGCCGTTGTGGTTGCAAACAGGTAAATGTCGCCGCCATCCTTCAGCTTAAGCCTCTTCCGCAGGTCGGCAACAGACATGGGGAAGTTTCTGACGGCAATATTTGCCTTGTCAATGTCTGCAAGCATTGCCCTCAGCTCCTTCTTGTTCATGGTTGACACCGCATCAACGAAAAAGCGGCGGCCGGGGAAATCTCCGACATCAACCGGAGAGACCAAAAGATGGGAATTCTGGGCCATGACCTTTACACCATAACGTGCGGCAACGGCGTTGAAACAGCCTGCCTTCATCAACGACGCATTAGGCTCAAGAAGGTAAAAGCCCCCCTGCCCCCCGATGGGGGGTGTCAGGATTGGTTTCGAGGTTACAACACCCCCCACCGGGGGGCAGGGGGGCCTAAATGTGAATATTTGCCCGTCGTTTACACAAGTAACAGACAACGGATTGGCAGAATGCGACACCACAAGAACAAGCTCCTTGCACTCGTTGGCCACCGACACTATATGCACCTCTGACACCCTGCTGCCCTCAAGAATGTTGTCTATATCTCTCACCGCACTATGCCAGTCGAGCATAGGCGACAACTTTACCATAACGAAGCCCGTCTTTGCCATGAGCATAGGCAACAGCTCAAGAATGTTTGGCGTGCAGTCCTCAATGCCATACGTCCGTGCACCATTTTGGTCACGGCGGGCAGGGTCTATAAACACGATTGCGGCATTTTCTAAAGAATGCGCATAGCTTACCCCGTCGCCACAGACAACCTCGGCGTTGGAAATGCCAAGCAACGGAAAATTATGGTGTGCCAAGGCACACAGGCTCTCATTGCGCTCAACGTAGACAGAGGGCATCTGCAGAGCTGAGGAAATAAACGAGAAATCGACTCCAAAGCCGCCCGTGATATCTACAAAGCCCCCCTGCCCCCCAGCGGGGGGTGCCGCAACCTCAAGGGCTTTCGCTAACCTCACTGCCAAACGTGCCTTATACAATGCCGTTGCCTCCGACGAGCATTGTTCCATAGACAGATGAGGTGGATATACAACTCCGTCTGCCGCTGCCCAAGTAGGCAGCTTTGCACATGCTATCTGCCACCCTCGTATCTGATCAAGAACGTAGGCGGCATCCATATCAGGATATTTAGACATCTGCAAAGCCAAACGGCGGACATCCTCTATGCGGTGTTTATGTATAAACTCTTCTGTAGAGCCGTTACATGTAACGGCCGCAATTAATGTTTCAAATTTCATTCACAATATGTTTTCGTTGTTTGTGTTTATTGTTTGCGGCCGTTACACGTAACGGTCCTACAGACCTCACAGCCTGCATGTCAGCCCGAGACGGAACTCGAAAGTGCTGGCATGAACATCCGGATGGCTATGGTAGTGGGTATACCTGACAAAATATTTGCTCGAGGCGCTGATGCTCATAGAGCCTCTCAGGTCGAACTCCCAATGTGGATTAACCACAAGAAGCCCGGCATTTCCCTTGTCGCCCTGTGCGTTGAGGAACAGCGGATCAGTGTTGGCAAGGTCTTTGTGCTCGTAGCCCTTCCACGTAAAGATGCGGTAATAGTCTGACTTAAGGACAAAACGCCCGAGACGGCGGAAATCCATTATCGTAAAGGTTTTGAGCGAGAAGCCCGAGCCCATGTTGTAGTCACGGTCTATCACGTTGTAATAGTCAGACTTTGTGCCGCCAAGCAATATGCCGCTCACGAAAACCCTCTGCTCAAGCCTCCGCAACGCACCCGTCTCAGGAAACCTCACCATCATGCCAGGACCAAACGATGCTGCCTCAGATATGCGATAGGGTGTCTGGTTGCTGCCATCCTTCACAGGTTTGGAGTCGTAGTAGTTAAAATGCTGGTAAATGCCAAACTCCGCATCCACGCTACGCTCAGAGAATATCGGCGCACTCCATATTCTGCCCATGAGGTGAAGAGCGTTTATAAGAGGCTGATTAGCCGAGAGTCCGAGCTTCACATCTGCCGTAAAAAAGTCGAATGGCTTATTCTCCCTGCGGTTGAAGGCATCGCCATACTCAAGGCTCATGCCAATGTACGGATTCCATTCACCACGAAACATCGAGCCGTCATCAGCAAGGTATCTCGCTCCTGCCGTTATAGAGAAGTCTACAGGGAAACGGCTTCGGTCGTGATACGGCTCTGCATTCGGGTCCACACGCCACGCCTCGCCACGCACAATGCGGTTGAAGCCACGCATAGGGCAAATGGCAGTAGCGGCAAACTCACGGAGGAAACGGCGGAAGCCACGGCTACGGTCGTTGAGTATCACGTCCGTCACCCTGTGCGTAATCTCTCCTATGCAGATGCCGCCAAACGTAGTAGCCATAAGGTCGTTGATGGCAGGCGGCTCTATCTCACCGCAAAACTCCCACATCAGCGAGCCGCCAAGGGCATACGGAGCCGACTCCCAGAACGACAAGCCATTGCTTCGGGCAGCATTATAATAAAGGTTGCCGTGGTAGGGATGGGCAAACAGATTAGTCGAGAACTGGTCGTTATCCCACACAAAGCCATGCTGAAAGTTCTTGTGAATGGTGTGCATGTTGACCTCGGCAAAGTCCTCGTTCATCACAAAGCGGTCGAAACAATGCACCAGCACGTTTATCCCCGCAGCCTCGTATGCGGCTATCCACGGATGCTTTTTCCCATCTTCGTCATGAGTTTTAATAAAAGATATTCCCTCATCTGGTTGCCGGTACAAGGCGTCGACAGTATGCGAACGATGATACCTGAACGTCAGTCCCATCTGGGCTATAAGTCCGTTTTTGTAGTGCCTGTTATGCGTATAGTATCTCGTATCGCCATAGCCCACCGAGCCATAAAGTCCGAGCGTTCGGTTTATCTGATAGTCGGCATTCAGATGCGCCTGCAGCGAGTACAACCGCTCAGGCTTGTCAGCCTCATTGCGGAACGTCTCCACATGGAAATATCCCACGTCGCCACTCAGCGACAGCCGCTTGCCGACGTTGAAATACTGACCAATGCGGTAATACACAGCCCCCGAGAACTTAGAGTCAAGTCCCATGTAATGGCTACCTACGCCAATGATGTTGTAAGTAGAGCGGTTGCGGAAGCGCAAAGCACCATTCAGCTTCGACGTAGTTCCGCCGAAAGCCATGAAGTCTATGCGTGTCTTGGGATTGAGATTTACAAGTCCTATCTTCCGCGCCACAGTGTCGCGGGTATAGTTTACAAGTCCTACCTGCACCCCACGAGGATGATTCAAGGCAACATTAACCAGTCCTATCTGCGAGCCGTTTAGAGTGTCGGCATAGTTGTAAGGTGCTATCTGCAGACCTCGCATATACGATGCCGAGACATTCACCGCACCTGCGATTTGAAGACCTTTGTCAACACCCGAACTTATATTCGTAACACCACTCAGCTGTATGCCCTTCAACCTGTTGTTCACATTAGATATGGCACCAACGCTCAAGCCCCTCTGCGTGGTGACTCCCGTCATCAGCCCTATGTTCAGACAGCTCTCTATCGTAGTATCGGGCATCACCTTGAAGTCACCAAACGCAACGGGCATCAGCCACATGCGCCTATAACTCTGCGACGAGGCAGTATATGCCGACATCAGCAATCCAAGAGCCATTATGATTTTCGAAATTCCGTTCATAATTTTAGGTTATGAGGTTTTGAGGTTATAAGGTTGTGAGAGTTTTTTTAGGTTGCAGGTTGCAGGTCGTTTCGCTTTCAGGTTATTAGGTGAAAAATGTAATCTCACCTCAAAACCTTAAAACCTCATAACCTTATAACCTTGAAAACCCTGCTGCAAAGTAACAATAATTATACGGAATAAACAAGAAACAGCGCAAAAAAACGGTAGAAAGCCCCACGCAAGCTCCCTACCGCTCTGATATCATAATTCCTATTTTTTGAAGATTCAGTCTCCCATCACAGGTTTTTTGCTCTCTACAGAAGGCATATTGCCTGCCACTTGTGGCCAGTCGCTCAACCACTCTACCCTGTCCATATAAACGAGGCGTCCGGCATCGGGATCCTTCATGTCGAAACCATGGTAGATAATCCAGTCCTGTCCAGCATCGTCGGTTATGAACTCTGCATTGTGTCCGGGACCTGCCACATTGCCGTTGCCGTGTATCAGCACATCGAAAGCTCCGTCGAGCATCCTCTTGCCATCCTTTGTAACGTATGGTCCAAAAAGGCTCTCCGAACGTCCGTAGATTACGCGGTATGTGCTGTTAGCACCCTCACAGCATGTTCCTGCCGAGCCAAACAAATAATAATATTTGCCACGTTTGTGTATATAGGTTGCCTCCATCTGATCGGCAGCTATCTGCACAGGTTTAGAGCCTGGCTTTATGGCAAGTCCGTCGGCAGTCAGCTCTATGCCGTATATGCCGTGGAATGAGCCCCAGAAAACATATTTCTTGCCGTTTTCCTCTATATAGAAAGGATCAATGCTGTTTCTTACTCCGATATTCTCGCTGATTAACAGTGCGCCATGGTCGGTGAAAGGACCTTCGGGCGATGTTGCCGAAGCCACGCCTACGCCACATGTCCATTCACCTCCCCACTCCGACTTGGAGTAATAGAGCACATATTTTCCGTCGACATAGTTTATATCGGGAGCCCAGATGCCACCCTTAGGATTCCACGTCGGACGGCTCTCGTCGGTGAATGCCGTGCCTACATATTTCCAGTCTATGAGGTTGCGTGAGCGGTATATAGGCACATTGCGTATGTTCTCGGTGGCATAGAGATAGTAATAGCCGTCTTCAGCCTTCACTACCGTAGGGTCTGGCAATGAGTTTTGTATGATGGGATTATGGAATTTCTCCACCTTCACCACTTCGCCACCCTGAGGTTGCCCGTCGTCATTCGACGACGAGCAACCAAAAGATGTCAAAATACCCAAACCAATATAAACTAAACCTAAATTCATCGATATTTTCATTATCTACAAAAATACTACCATCCTGGGTTCTGCTTCAGATTAGGATTACGCTCTATCTCAGCCTGAGGAATGGCAAACAGCTTCACGTGCTCACCTATGTAGGCATTGGTGTAGCGCTTTGTGCCCCAAATCTCAGTCATACCGTTAGCACCGTTGAGCTGTGCAGGGTCGCTTACCATATTACGGTTGGTACCAATCTTGCGGTCAATCCATGTATCCCAACGCAGCTGCTTCCAGTAGAGCTGTCCCTCACCGCAGAGTTCCCAGCCATACTCGTTGCGTATGCGCTCACGAAGGTCTTCCTGTCCCTTTACCTGAGTCCACTCGTTGCTGTTGAGCAATGCGAGTCCTGGAATACGTCCACGAACCATATTTACATATTTCACAGCCTCGTCTGTCTGTCCCTGCTCGTTGAGAGCCTCAGCCAATGCGAGCAAAGCACCTGCATAGCGGAAGATAGGCGTATCGATGTCGCTGTTCAGACCGTTCTTAGTCTCACGTCCTTCTGGCACATACTTACGCCACAGGTAATAGTAGCGGTCGTTGGTATCGGTGCGCAAATCGTAAGGAGCGGCATTGTCTGAGCCGATGTAAGGCCAACGCAATGTATAGTCCCAGCAGTCGGCAGTGGCACCGCCCTTATATGTAGAATACGGAGTGATGAAGTTCATCAGCATTCGTGGGTCACGGTCTGTGTAAATCTTCAATATGCGCTCCTCGTTGCCATCCTTGTCATATTTCGACATATCAGAGCCATACTTCACCATCTGCTCGTAGCCCGCCTGCAGTTTCGGGTCGCTTGAGTTAGGGTCAAGTCCGTTTCTCAGGAAGTAAACCGAGCGTGCCTTAGGCTCCATGGCTGAATATCCAGGTATAGCCTCCTCCATGTTGAAAGGCTTACCGTTGGCATACGTATAAGAGTCTACGAAATAAGGGTTAGGAATCAAGTTGTTCCAGCATCCAAATCCGTCGGCGGTATAAGTCACACGGTTGCCCTGAGTACGTGCCAGCAGCGAGCCCATGCCCTCATCCTCACAGTACTGGTACTGGAAGATATACTCATCGTTGCGCTCGTTGGCAGCCTTGAACATATTCTTATAGTCTGGGAACAGCTCAAATCCCATTGTCGTAATCGCCTTGAAATCGGCGGCAGCCTTCTGCCAGTCCTTGAGCCACATATAGACCTGACCACGCAGATAGTAGGCACAAGCCTTTGTCACGCGTCCGTAGTTCTTATCGCTTGTCGCATACTTGTTAGGCAGGTTAGGCTCATCGATGGCCTCAGTACAGTCTTTTATAATCAGATCCCAAACCTCCTCTGCACTGCTGCGTGCCTTGTTGTCCTCGCCGTATGCAATAGGCTCGGTATAGATAGGCACACCACGCCACAGCACGTTTGCCCTGTAGTAAGCCCATGCACGCAGGAATTTACACTCGGCTATGTCTCTTGCACGCTCCGCCTTAGGCATAGCGTCGCACTTATCGAGATTGCAGATAACGTTGCTCGTACGGTAAACTTCCTCATACAGACGTTTCCACCAGTCGCCAAATCCCCAATAGCTTGAGTTGCAGCGTCCACGAGCCCAGTCGTAACCACCCCAGTTGGCATCGAGGTCACAAACGTCTGTGGCAGCATCGAAATTCTGCCAGTCTGGGCATTCGCCCTGATTTTCCCAATAGAAACGGTCGTAGGCACCATTTACCACGGCATTAGCCATGTTGTATGTAGTCCAAACCAAGTCGGTACCCACACGGTCAGAAGGCTGAGTGTCCAGGAAATCTGCCGAGCACGCTGTCAGTCCCATTCCAGCGGCAGCCATAAGTGCGCCGCTCAATATGTTGTTCATTATATTCTTTTTCATGATTGTATATTTTTCATTCATCAAAATGTTACATTAACACCAAACGACAACTGTCTCATAGTAGCATAGCCCTCACCTGAGCGCATTTCTGGGTCAAGACCCGGGAAGTCGGTAATGGTCCAAAGGTTCTCGCCTGAGAAGTAAACGCGGATGTTCTCGGCAAATATGTGCTTCACCCAATTCTTTGGCAATGTGTAGCCAACCGTCAGGTTGCGCAGCTTCAGATAGTCGCAGCTGTAGAGGTGGAGAGTGTTGTCGAGAGCGTCGCTCATACTTGGGTTCTCCAATGACATACGCGGATTCTTAGAAGTGAGGTTTGTGCGTGGGTCTGTAGGATTTGCAGGATCATAGTAATAGTGGTCGTCAGCAATCCACTGTGGAACAGAGACTCCGAACACTACGTTTGATGAGTTCTGACCAATCTCACGCCAGTAAGCAGAGAAGCCTGTAGCACCGCCCCAGTTCATAGAAATGTCGAAGCCCTTCCACTCAGCATGCATCTGAATACCGAAGTTGAACTTAGGAACCATAGACTCGCCTGTGAACTTCTGGTCGTAGTTGCCGCCAAACACCTTGTCATTGTTTGTATCGGCATAGATATACTCACCATACCAGATGGCATTCTTCGCTACATTGTGCTGTGGCTCAAACGAATAGCCCGCTGCAATCATGTCCTGTACCCATTTGAGGTCTTGCTCTGTACGTATCATACCGTCACGAGGACCGCCCTTAGGATTAACCACGCCGTTGGCATCGTAATATTTTCCGCTACCCTTATAAATCGGGTAAACATAGAACTCGTTCAGCATGTGGCCCTCCAGGATTCTTTCTCTGCCTCCCGACGAAACTTCGCCAAGATTAGAATAATAAGCATCAGGATTGTTAGGGTCTGCACCCCATCCTGCAACATATTTACCCTTGTAGTCAGTTACGCGGTTCTGGTTCAGAGATCCGTTTACAGATACGCCGTATGTAACATCACCTATCTTGTCTTCCCAGCGCACTGTAGCCTCAAAACCCTTGTTGCTAACTCCGGCAAGGATCTGCAGCGGAGCCACCTTGTCACCGAAAGTTAAGCCAATAGACGGACGAAGCAAAATGCCAGAGGTGCGCTTGTCATAATAGTCGATTACACCAGAGAGACGGCCGCCGAGAGTAGCAAAGTCGAGACCAATATCGAAAGTCTTTGTTGTTTCCCAAGTCACGTTCATGTTAGGCATCTTGCTCAAGAAGAAGCGTGGCACCTTCTGACCGCCCATTGTAACATATCCTGTCTCATACCATGACTGGTAAGCATAGTTGTCTACCGAAGCGTTACCCAACTTACCGTAAGATGCGCGCAGCTTCAAGTTGTCGAACACGTTAAGGAAAGAGTTCTTGGCAAACGGTTCCTCGCTGATGCGCCATCCTGCAGATGCAGATGGGAAGAATCCCCAACGGTTGTCAGGAGAGAAGCGTGAAGATCCGTCGTAGCGGAAGTTGGCCTCCAACAGATAGCGCGATGCAAAGGCATAGTTCAAACGTCCAAAATATGAACGGTAGGTGTAGCCTGTGAAGTTACCTCTGATGTATTCCTCTGAAGTAAAGGTGTTAAGGTCTGAGAGCGATGCGTCAATCATGCCCATTTTCTTGACATCGGTATTGCCGTCGCTGTTTTTTCCTTCCTCAAAACCTACAAGCACTCCGACATCGTGAAGTTTAGCAAAAGTATGGTTCCAGTTCAGGGTGTTGGTAAGTTTCCAGTTGTAATAATGATGGTAGTACATATAGCCCGACAATGTCTCAAGCGATGCCGGTGCGCTTACCACCTCTCCACGACTGAAGCTATAGCTCTCATTCTGACCCTGAGTAAGCTTATGCCGGCTGTTGAAATAGTCATAACCAAAATTGGTTTTCCAAGTGAAGTCCTTCAAGAACTTAACCTGAGCGTATGCTGTAGCGTATGCGTGAGTTGTCTTGAAATAGCTGTCACCGTCGCCATTGAGCAACTGCAATGGGTTGTGAGCGGCGCCATCCTCAACAGAAGTCTCAATACCACCGAACTTGCCGTCGTAGTAAGGGTATATACCTGGCACTGTCTTCAGGAACTCCCATGAAGAGAGAGCATCCACGTTATTGCGGTCACGGTCGCTATGTGTGCCCCACATTTGTGCTCCCACCTGCAGCCAGTCTGTAACGTCAGAAATCAACTTCAGGTTCATAGAGTATTTTTCCTCGCCCGAGCGTACAATCATACCAGGGTTGTCAAGATAGGTAAGACCCAAATTGTAGCGTGTGCGGGTATCCTTGCCAGAGAGTGACAAAGAATGCTCCTGCATCACCTTGGTCTGATAAATCTCATCGTACCAGTCGGTATTCGGATAAGCAACATAGTTTGGGTATCCAGACTCAGCAATGCCGTTTGGATTAGCCTCAGCCGCACGCCACTGATCTATAACCGATGTAGGATATTTTCCCTCGGTGCCGATATTCTCGCAAGCCTCGTTCACAATAGACATGTAGTCGGCATAGTTAGACATAAAACGGACCAGTTTAGAAGGCTTGTTGATAGACAAGCGTCCGGAATAGCTTACGTTGACCTTGCCGTCGGAACCGCTCTTGGTTGTAACGAGAATTACACCGTTGGCACCACGGTTACCATAGATGGCGCAAGATGCAGCGTCTTTCAGCACAGAGATGCTTGCAATGTCCATCGGATTTACGTCAGACAGGCTCATCTCCATTCCGTCTACCAATACAAGAGGACTTGCATCGTTCATGGTTCCTACACCACGGATATTTATAGAAAATCCCTCAGCGCCCGGCTTACCAGAGCCTTGCAGAATGTCAAGACCGGCAGCCATACCCTGCAGAGCCTGAGCTGCTGTGGTTACAGGACGAGAATTGGTTTCTTTAGCCAAATCAACAGATACAACCGAACCTGTAAGGTTTACTTTCTTCTGTGTGCCATAACCCACAACGACAACTTCCGTCAGCTCGTTTTTCTCTTCCGTCATTGTCACAGTCAGGTTGTTGGCTGCACGCATAGTGATGTCCTCAAATCCGACATAAGAAAATGTCAGCTGGCTGTTTGAGCCACTAACATTCAGAGAGAACGCACCATTCATATCCGTTATAGCGGCATTCTGGGTGCCGGCTTCTTTCACAGTGACACCAATAAGCGGCTCGCCTGTGCTGTCGAAGACTTTTCCACCCACAGTTTTCTTTTGCTGCTGCACGCTCTGGGTATTGTCTAACAAGATCTTTCCATTCTCGGCCTGCATTGGAGACGCGGCAAGAAGCAAAGCAAAACCTGTTAGCGACAAGAACTTGGTTCCTTGCTTAGGCATAGAGTTGTAAACTCTTGTTTTTTCATTGGTTAGATTTTTTTTCATATTATAATAGATGAGTTTACTCTAAAAAGTCGGCAAGCCGACCTATGATTAATATTATATTTGTT
>OGLR01000394.1_pt1 | contig 21554 bp, 12 predicted proteins | sample 1572931 | NCBI WGS metagenome assembly OGLR01 (sample SAMEA2581997, study PRJEB24529) | metagenome | biome: Human gut stool | place: China | collected 2011 | reverse complement strand
AGAACCCCAAGAGCAACCTGGCCACCGAGATTCTCTCTTCGGACGGCAAGGTGCTGGGCACGTTCTTCGTGCAGAACCGCTCCTACGTCCAGTACGACGAACTCTTCCCGCTCGACTCCGCCCAGTTGCTCCGGCTCGACGGATACGACGTGCCGCCGATCATCGCGGCCCTGATTTCGACGGAGGATGTCCGTTACCGGGGGCACTCGGGCATCGACCTGATGTCGCTGGTACGCGTAGGCGTCAAGACCGTCCTGATGCAGAACACCTCGCAGGGCGGCGGCAGTACGATCACCCAGCAATTAGCCAAAAACCTCTTTCCCCGCGACATCAACGAGAACCGGGGCAAGATCGCCCGCACGACCAAACTGGTCGTATCCAAACTCAAGGAGTGGATCACGGCCCTGAAACTCGAATACAACTACACCAAGGAGGAGATCGCCGCCATGTACCTGAATACCGTAGAGTTCGGCTCGAACGCCTACGGCATTAAATCCGCAGCCCATACCTTCTTCAACAAGGAACCTCACGAACTGAACATCCAGGAAGCCGCCCTGCTGGCGGGACTGGTCAAGGGCCCCACGATGTATTCCCCCCGCCGTAACCCGGAAAATGCCCTCGCACGCCGTAACCTGGTGCTCGACCGCATGGCATCGGCAGGCGCCATCACACGCCACCAGAGGGATTCGATCGCGGCCCTGCCGATCCTGCTCAACTACAAGCCGGTCTCGCACAACGAAGGCCCGGCGACCTATTTCCGCGAAATGCTCCGCCTGACGATGAACGCCGAACGGCCCAAGCGCCGCCAATTCCAGAACGACTGGGACTACGAGCAGGCGATCAAGGAGTACGACGAAAATCCGATCTACGGCTGGTGCCTGAAGAACACCAAAGCCGACGGCACGCCCTACGACATCTACCGCGATGGTCTGAAGATCTACACCACAATCGACTCCCGGATGCAGGAGTACGCCGAGCAGGCCATCCAAAAGCAGATGGAGTCGGTGATCCAACCCCAGATGGACGCACAGTTCAAGCGCACCAAAACGCTCTTCATCGACGCAGACAGACAGGAGCGGGAGCGCATCATGCGCAACGCGATCCGTTACTCGGACCGCTACTACCAGATGCAAAAGGCAGGCGTGGACGAAAAGACCATCCTGGCGAGCTTCGACAAGCCCTGTCCGATGAAGGTCTTCACCTACAAGGGAGAACGCGACACGGTACTCACACCCCGGGACTCGATCCTCCACCACAAGCGGATCATGCGTGCCTCGTTCGTGGCGATGGATCCCCGCTCGGGACACGTGAAGGCTTACGTGGGCGGCCCCAATTTCCGCTACTTCAAATACGACATGGCCAAGCAGGGCAAGCGGCAGATCGGATCGACGATCAAACCCTTCGTCTATACCTTCGCCATCGACCACCTGGGATTGAGCCCCTGCACGCCCGTACCGAACCTGCCGGTAACGATCGAAACCGCCAACGGGGTACCCTGGTCGCCCAAGGAGGCCGGCAAGGTCGAACAGAACGGCGAGATGCACCCCCTGAGCTGGGGCCTGGCCCGCAGCCGCAACAACTATTCGGCGTGGATCATGAAACAGGCCAAGCAGCCGCAGGCCGTGGCCAACTTCATCCACAACATGGGCATCCACAGCTACATCGATCCTGTGCCTGCGCTCTGCCTGGGAACCTCGGAATCCAACGTCTATGAAATGGTGAGCGCCTTCTCGACCTTCGCCAACGAAGGCGTCTATACCACCCCAATCTTCGTCACCCGCATCGAAGACCGTCAGGGCAACCTGATCGCCAGCTTCGCCCCCCGGACGCAGGATGCGATCAGCGAACGCACGGCCTACACGATGCTCACTATGCTCGAAGGAGTGATCCGTTCGGGGACGGGCGGACGCCTGGGATGGGCCTACAACATGCAGAATGTCGAAGTCGGCGGCAAGACGGGAACCTCGCAGAAGAACCGCGACGCATGGTTCATGTGCGTCCTTCCCAAACTGGTAGCCGGCTGTTGGGTCGGCGGCGAGGATCAGGCAGTGCGCCTGGTATCGCGCGGCGAAGGCAGCGTAATCGCCCTGCCGATCGTGGGCGAATTCCTCAACCGGATTTACGCCGATCCTTCGACGGGTATCAGCAAGCAGGATCTCTTCACGCGTCCGGCCGTCATGCCGGTTTACGATTGCGACGAAACCGAGAAAACGGACGACAGGGCAGCCCGGTACGAAGAAGACGAATTTTTTGAGTAATACAACCTATAACACCTTTGAGAAAGCCATGAAATTAGCCATTGTCGGGGCCAGCGGAGCCGTTGGCCAGGAATTTATGAACATTCTGGAAGAGAGCCGTCTGCCCATCGACGAATTGCTGCTTTTCGGTTCGGAGCGGAGCGCCGGACGCAAATACCCCTTCCGGGGCAAGGAACTCACCGTACGGCTGCTCGCCCACAACGACGACTTCCGCGACGTGGACATCGCGCTGGTATCGGCGGGCGGCTCCACCTCGAAGGAGTTTGCCGAAACAATCACCAAGCACGGCACGCTGATGATCGACAATTCGAGCGCTTTCCGCATGGACGAAGACGTTCCCCTGGTGGTTCCCGAAGTAAACCCCGAAGACGCCCTGAACGCTCCCCGGCGCATCATCGCCAACCCCAACTGCACGACGATTCAGATGGTCGTGGCACTCAACGCGCTCGAAAAACTCTCGCACATCCGCCGCGTGCACGTGGCCACCTACCAGTCGGCCAGCGGAGCCGGCGCACAGGGGATGGCCGAACTGGAAGAGCAACACGCGACCCTCGCAAAAGGCGGCGAACCCCGTGTGGAAAAATTTGCGTATCAACTGGCTTACAACCTGATACCCCATATCGACGTCTTCACCGACAACGACTACACCAAGGAGGAGATGAAAATGTACCACGAAACCCGCAAGATCATGCACTCGGACATCGCGGTTTCCGCGACCTGCGTGCGCGTACCCGTGATGCGGGCCCACTCGGAGAGCATCTGGGTGGAAACGGAACGCCCGATTTCGCCCGAAGAGGCACGCGACGCCTTCGCGTCGGCCCCGGGCGTCGTGCTGCAGGACGCTCCGGGCGACAAGGTCTATCCGATGCCGCTGTTCGCGGCCGGTCGGAACCCGGTGTACGTGGGTCGCATCCGACGCGACCTCACCTCGCCCAACGGCCTCACGTTCTGGTGCGTCGGCGATCAGATCCGCAAGGGTGCCGCTCTGAACGCGGTGCAGATCGCCGAATGGCTCATCGCGCACCGCGCCTGACGGAACAACCGGAAAATCACGGCGGGACCCGATTCGTCCCGCCGTCGTTTTTTCGCAAAAAACCGTCGGCATAGCATCGATTCCGCAGCGCCCGCACTAAAAAATTTGGGATTTCGTTAAATAAAGAGTAACTTTGTGCGATTATCGCCGGATAATTGCGGAAAAACCTGATCCCGATGAGAAAAAAAAGGCTATATGTCTTGTGTACAATGTGCTTTGCGATCCTCGCTGCGGGCTGCAACAGCGTACAGCAGGTTCTGAAAAGCGGTCGGCCCGACCACATGTACCAAACCGCTCTGAAACATTACCAGAACCAGAAGTGGTCGAAAGCCGCGATGCTGTTCGAAGCGGCCGCACCGTACTACTCCGGAACGGTGCAGGAGGACAGTATCGCCTTCATGACCGCTTTCTGCAAGTTCAAGACCCGCGACTACGAGGTGGCCACGTCGATGCTCGACGACTTCCGCCGCAAATTCGGACGCAGCGTCTTCCTCGAAGATGCCGAAGGAATTCTCGCCTTGAGTTACTTCTACCTGGCACCGGGCCCCACCCGCGACCAAACGATGACCACGCAGGCCATCGTAGCGGTCAATGAATACCTGGCCCACTACCCCAACAGCTCCCGCAGCGACGAATTCCGCGAGATGGACAAGATCCTGACCCAGCGGCTGCACGACAAAACCTACCTGAACGCTTACACATACTATAAAATCGGACGTTACAAATCGGCGATCGTAGCTCTCAAGAACGCGCTGAAGCTCTATCCCACCAGCTCCCACCGCGAAGAGATCATGTACCTGATCGTCAAATCCGGCAGCAAGCTGGCCGACAACTCCGTGCAGGACAAGCAGGCCGACCGCTACCTCTCGACGCTCGACTCCTACTACTCGTTCGTGGCCGAATTTCCCGAATCGCACTACCTCAAGGAGCTCGACCGGCTGGCCCAGAACGCCAAAGACTTTTTAGACCGAAACAACAAAGAAAAACAATAATTCCATGGAGATCAAGAAAAGCACTCCCACCAACACCGTAACCCGTAAACTGGTCGATCTGGATAAGGAAACCGGCAACATTTACGAAACGGTCAATATCATCGCACGCCGCGCCAACCAGATTTCGACCGAACTGAAAGCCGAACTCACGCGCAAGCTGGCGGATTTTTCGTCGCCGACGGACACGATGGAGGAAACTTTCGAAAACCGCGAGCAGATCGAGATCTCGCGTTACTACGAACGTCTGCCCAAACCGGTGCTGATCGCCACCGAGGAGTTCCTCGACGGCGAACTCTTCTACAAGGAGAACAAACCGCAAGCCTAAACATCGCGGTATGAGTCTCGAAGGACGACATATCCTGCTCGGCATCACAGGCAGCATCGCCGCCTACAAAGCGGCCATACTCTGCCGCCTGCTCAAAGGCGCAGGCGCCGAGGTGAAAGTCGTAATGACTCCGCTGGCCAAGCAGTTCATCACTCCGCTGACCATGGCGACGCTCTCGAAGCATCCCATCCTGGTCGAATTCTTCAATCCGGAAAACGGGGAGTGGAACTCCCACGTCTCGCTCGGCGAGTGGGCGGACTGCCTGCTCATCGCCCCCGCGACGGCCAATACGCTGGGCAAGATGGCGCACGGCATCGCCGACAACCTGCTGCTGACGACCTACCTTTCGGCCCGCTGCCCGGTAGCGGTCGCCCCGGCGATGGACCTGGACATGTTCGCGCATTCGGCCACACAGGAGAATCTGCGGATTCTGCGCAGCCGAGGCGTACGGATCGTCGAACCGGCCGAAGGGGAGCTGGCAAGCGGACTTTCGGGCAAGGGACGCATGGCCGAACCGGCCGACATCGTCGCATTCGTCGAAGACCTTCTTTCCGAAAAAAAAAAGAGCCTGCGAGGTAAACGGCTGATCGTTACCGCAGGCGCAACCATCGAAGCCATCGATCCGGTGCGGTTCATCTCGAACCACTCGACGGGCAAGATGGGGTATGCCATCGCCGAAGCGCTCGCCCGGCGGGGCGCCGAAGTCGTACTCATCAGCGGCCGCACGTCGCTGCCCACCCCGACCGGAGTTCGACGTATCGATGTCCTCTCGGCACAGGAGATGTACGAGGCTTCGGTGAGGGAGTTCGCCACAGCCGACGGAGCCGTTATGTGCGCCGCCGTCGCGGACTATACCCCCGAAGAGGTCGCCCCGACCAAACTCAAGAAAGGGGACGGCGAGCTGACGATCCGCCTCAAACGCACGCACGACATCGCAGCCGAGCTGGGAGCGCACAAAGCGGGTCGGATCCTGGTCGGCTTCGCCCTCGAAACCGATCACGAAGAGGCCAATGCCGAAGGGAAACTCCAACGCAAAAACTTCGATTTCATCGTTCTGAACTCACTGCGCGACGCCGGGGCCGGATTCGGCGTCGATACCAACAAGGTGACGCTCATCGACCGCGCAGGACGCGAGGAGCTTCCTCTGCTCTCGAAAGCCGAAACGGCCGAGAAGATCGCCGACAAAATCGAATCCATTCTGAAATAGCCATGCTACGTCGTCTGAAAGTCGAAAACTACGCCCTGATCGACCGGCTCGAACTGGAGCTGGACGACCGGCTGAACATCATCACGGGCGAAACCGGCGCCGGAAAGTCGATCCTGCTCGGCGCGCTGGGCCTCCTGCTGGGGAACAAGAACGACAACGCCACCCTGAAAGACGACAAACGTAATTGCCTGATCGAAGGCGTTTTCGATCTCGGAACAAGGGACCTGCAGGCATTCTTCGACCGAAACGACCTGGATTACAGCCGCGAAACGACACTCACGCGCCAGATCACCCCGGCCGGCAAGAGCCGCTCGTTCATCAACGACACTCCCGTTCCCCTTGCGTTGCTGCGCGAACTGGGATCGCAACTGATCGACATCCACTCCCAACACCAGAATCTGATCCTGGGATCAGAGGCTTTCCGCACGCAGGCCGTCGATACGGTCGCCGAAAACCACGACCTGCGGATGCAATATACGACCCTCTACGAACGGCTCTGCCACCTGCGCCGTGAACTCGCACGGCTGCGCGAAGAGGCCGAAGCCGGACGCAAGGACGAAGAGTGGCTCCGCTACCAGGTCGAAGAACTCGCAGCGGCCCACCTGAAGGAGGGTGAACAAACCGAACTGGAACAGGAGCTGGAGGTTCTTTCGAACGCCGACCGTATCAGCGAAACCCTCACGGCGCTGCGCAACGCCCTGGACGACGAACAAATCGGGGTGTTGGTACAACTCAAGGCCAGCGAAACGGCCTGCCGCCACCTCGAAGCCGGCTATCCCTTCGCAGCGGAAGCCGCCGGACGGCTCCGCTCCGTGCTCGAAGAGCTGAAGGATCTCGGCGCCTCGGCCGCCGCACAGAGCGAACGGCTCGACGCCGATCCCGAACGGCTGCAAAAAATCGGCGACCGACTCAACACCATCTACTCGCTCTGCCAGAAACACCGTGCCGCAGATCTCGGCGAACTCCTCGCCAAACAGACCGATTACGAAGCACGCCTGCAAGCGATCACGCACGGCGACGAAGCCATCGCCGCCGTTGCGACCGAACTGACCGCCACCGAAGAGAAGGCCGAAGAGCTGGCCCGGAACATCCACGCCACCCGCGAAAAGGCCGCACCGACGTTCAACGATGCGATTCAGACGACCCTCGCACGGCTCGGCATGCCCGAAGCCCGTTTCGTCGTACAGCTCACCCCCGCACCGGCCTTGACCCCCACGGGTGACGACGAAATAGATTTTCTGTTCACAGCCAACGGAAATTTCGCTCCTCAAAAAGTGGAACGCATCGCCTCAGGCGGTGAAATTTCACGCGTAATGCTGGCTCTCAAAGCGTTGCTCGCTCACCGCATGGAGCTGCCGACGATCATCTTCGACGAGATAGACACGGGCGTTTCAGGCCGCATCGCCGACGCCATGGGCGAGATCATCGCCGACCTCTCGCAGACCATGCAGGTCGTGGACATCACCCACCTGCCGCAGGTCGCTTCGAAAGGCGACACTCACTTCGTGGTTTACAAAGACGCCGAAGGATCCCATATCCGCCGCCTCGACCCGGAGGAGCGGATTACCGAAATCGCCAAAATGCTATCGGGCAGCCAAATCACGGAAGCCGCACTCGCACAAGCCCGTATCCTACTGGACAAATAACAGATACGTCGGCACACGATCATTTTCACGAATCGAACGATCCGACCGCCGCTATTCCCGATCTGTCAATACCTTTACAAAGCTGATTGCTCTCTCACGCAAGAGAGTACGAACTTTACCGACCTGCAGAGCCGGGCAATGGATTTCCCGTCGAAACCTACAGTGCAGGCATTTCGCCATCGGAAATCCTTCCGTAACGGGTTGCCATATCCTTTATGGAAATTCCCGTTCCGCAAAATCCGCAGCAAACCTTTCCATCCGACACCGACAAACAAAAATATATCGGCATACGCCGTTTTTTTACGCTTCGGTTAAATCTTTTTCGCAGCGGGTACGTCTTATGAATAGACGCGTCGTTAAAACAGACAGAATATGCAAGAAACGAAACTGAAACTCCTCGAGCGGATCGTCGATCGGCGACAGGATTCCCTTTACCGCTTCGCCTATTTCCGCACGGGATCGCAGGCCGATGCGGAAGACATCGTGCAGGACGTCCTGCTGCGACTCTTCCACTCGGATTGCAACCTCAATCGCATCGACGACGTGGAGCGCTACCTCTGGCGGGCGATCGCCAACCGCTGCTGCGACTACCACCGCCACCGGCGCAATGCGACGCTGCCGACCGAACGGGCCGCCGCACTTGCGGACGAACCCGGCGAGCAGGAACTCCGCGAAGAATACGAGCGAATCGCCGGGCTGCTCGCACTCCTCCCGGAGGAACAGGCCGAAGTGATCCGCCTGAAAACCTCCGACTCCCTGACTTTCGCCCGGATCGCCGAGATCACCGGCAGCACCGAGGCGACCGTCAAATCCCGTTTCCGTTACGGGATCGGCAAGCTCCGCAAACTCATCAACCACTAAAAATCATCCGCCATGAAATGCACCGATTTTGAAAACCGAATCGAACTGCTGTTCGATGACAATATCCCTTCAGAGGTTCGCCGCGAAATGTTGGAACATCTCGAAACGTGTCCCGCCTGCGCCGAATTCTACCGCCAAACGAAAGCAGCCTTCAACACCGTCGCTCCCCGCGTCGAAGTGCAGGCTCCGGCCGGTCTGAAAGCCCGCATTCTGAAAACCGCCGCACAAGCCGAAAATACGCCGGCAACCGCACGAACGACCGCTCCGGCACGGCCTCGGCGATTGTGGCTCCGGCCGCTGTCCGCGACGTTGAGCGCCGCAGCCCTCATCGCCCTCGTACTACTCGTCTTCGATCCCGTCGGCCGCTACCGGGCCCACGCCGCAGGACGTATCTTCCGCGATGCAGCCGCTCAACTCGACAAAAGCCGTTCGTTCCGCCTCGAAATGAATGTCCGCACTCTTCCCCAGGAAAATTTCAGTTACATCGATGCCGAAGTCCCCTTTGTCTCCCACCGTATGTGGGTGGAACCGGGTTCAGGCCGCTGGCGGCTGGAAAAAGCAGGACGGATCGCCCTGAGCGACGGGGAACGGATCCTGATGTGGAGTCCTGAGATAAACTCGGGCTTCATCATGCGTCCCGGTAGCGGCGCAATCGAAGATTTCGCCACCCTGCTCGACCCCTACACCCTGCTGCTGCGGGAAGAGCTCAACTTCGCCGAGCGCCGGAACGCAAGTTACAGCAAGCAAGTCGGACCGGAAACGATCACGCTGACCGTCGAAGCACCAGCCGAAGGGGATTTCAGCAACGACTACCTGTCGGGAACCTCGATCGACGAATCCGACACCCGGCGCGAATACCGCTTCGATCGGACGACCGGACGGCTTATCGGGCTGAAAATCGAGCAGACCGACGGCAAAACACCCGTAACCATCGCCGAATTGCAACGCATCGTTTACGACATACCGCTGTCCGACACCCTCTTTCGGGCTTACGACGGCATCGAATGGATCGACCTCACCAAACCGGTCGGCGGCGTACACTTCGCAGCCATTGCACCGGAAGAGGCGGCCCGCAAGCTCTTCGCCGCCATGCAGACGTGGGATACGGAAATACTCGCCGAAGGACTCGTTTATTATCCGCTCGACCTTATGAAGGAACGATATGCAGGCTGCCGCCTCCTCGAAACACAGCCGGCCTTCCGTTCGGGACAGTACGCGGGAGTATTCGTTCCCTGCCGAGTGAAAATGTCCGATGGCCGCATCGAAAAAATAATGCTCGCTCTGCGCAATGACAACCCCACCGGTTCGTGGGTGGCCGACGGCGGCCTCTGACGCTCCCGGAAATAAAAAGTTCCACATTCCCTCCGTTTTCCGGCAGACAAGTTACGGATCACGACCGCATCAGTCGTGTATAAAAGCCACCGGAATTTCCCCGAGCCCTTTCCGTATGTCTTTCCAACAGCAGGCAGCGTCGTATTCGTATGAACCGCAGAACGCCCGCCGCCCTGAAAACGGCTCTCCGGACTTCATGCACGACAGCCCGGAATAAAAAAGTTCCCGGAATCGCAAATGCGATTCCGGGAGCTTTTCATAAGAGAAGCGATGGACTACATCATACCGCCCATGCCGCCGCCCGGCATTGCAGGCATTGCGGGAGCGTCCGACTTCTTCTCGGCCAATACACACTCCGTGGTAAGGAACATCGAAGCGATCGAAGCCGCATTCTCCAACGCCACACGCGAAACCTTGGTCGGGTCGATGATACCCGCTTTGAGCAGGTCCTCATAACGGTCGTCGCGGGCGTTGTAACCGAAGGCGCCTTTGCCCTCCTTCACCTTATTGACAACCACCGAACCCTCGCCGCCGGCATTCGTCACGATCTGACGCAGCGGCTCTTCGATAGCGCGTTTTACGATCTGGATACCGGTCGTCTGGTCTTCGTTGTCGCCCTTGAGCGTCTCCAAAGCCTCCACCGCACGGATGTAAGCGACACCGCCGCCCGGCACGATACCTTCCTCGACGGCAGCACGGGTCGCAGCCAACGCATCGTCCACACGGTCTTTCTTCTCTTTCATCTCGACCTCGGTCGCAGCGCCGACGTACAGCACAGCCACACCGCCGGCCAGTTTAGCCAAACGTTCCTGAAGTTTCTCCTTGTCGTAATCCGACGTAGCGGCTTCGATACCGGCGCGGATCTGCGCCACACGGGCAGCGATAGCGTCCTTCGAACCGGCGCCATCGACAATCGTCGTATTCTCCTTGTTGAGCGTAACCTTCTCCGCCGTACCCAGCACCGAGAGGTTCGCGTCCTCGATCTTCATACCCTTGTCGGTCGAAATGACCGTGGCACCCGTCAGCACGGCGATATCTTCGAGCATCTCCTTGCGGCGGTCGCCGAAGCCCGGAGCCTTGCAAGCGGCGATCTTCAACGTACCGCGCAGCTTATTGACAACCAGTGCGGAAAGTGCCTCGCCATCCACATCTTCGGCGATAATCAGCAGCGAGCGTCCGCTCTGAGCCACCGGCTCGAGCACACCCATCAGCTCCTTCATCGTCGAGATCTTCTTATCGGTAATCAAGATATAGGGTTTGTCCAACTGCGCCTCCATCTTCTCGGTATCGGTGATGAAGTAGGCCGAGATATAGCCACGGTCGAACTGCATACCCTCTACCACCCCGATGTTTGTGTCACGGGTCTTGCTTTCCTCGATGGTGATGACACCGTCTTTAGAAACCTTGCGCATAGCGTCGGCAAGAAGTTTTCCAATCTCTGGGTCATTGTTGGCAGAAACTGTGGCAACCTGCTCTATCTTGTCGTAGTTGTCGCCAACCACCTCTGCATTTTCTTTGATAAACTCAACAACTTTGGCAACAGCCTTGTCGATACCGCGTTTCAAATCCATCGGATTTGCACCGGCAGTAACGTTTTTCAATCCCTCTGTGACGATAGCCTGAGTAAGGATTGTTGCGGTCGTTGTACCGTCGCCGGCATCATCGCCAGTCTTGCTTGCCACGCTCTTCACGAGCTGCGCGCCGGTGTTCTCAAACTTATCCTCAAGCTCAATTTCCTTTGCCACGGTCACACCGTCCTTGGTAATCTGCGGAGCGCCGAATTTTTTCTCGATAACAACATTGCGTCCCTTAGGGCCAAGTGTCACCTTTACTGCGTTTGCCAACTGATCGACGCCATTCTTAAGAAGCTCACGTGCGTCAACATCAAATTTTATATCTTTAGCCATAATTGTTTTTATTTTAAGAAATTGTTTTGAATGTTTACTCTACTACTGCCAAAACATCGCTCTGGCGCATCATCAGGTATTTGTTACCGTCAAGCTCTATCTCTGTGCCTGAGTATTTGCCATAGAGCACGGTGTCGCCAACTTTCAGCACCATATCCTCATCTTTTGTGCCGTTGCCTGTAGCAACAATTTTACCGCGCTGCGGTTTCTCCTTAGCGGTATCCGGGATTATTATTCCTCCTACTTTTTCCTCGGCCTGTGCCGGCTCTACCAGCACACGGTCTGCCAATGGTCTAATGTTCATAATGTTTATAGTTTTTTTGGTTATACTTATCTGCCACAATGTTTGCCAAAACCGTGCCAAACGAAAAGCTACTGACAATTTGTCACACCCGAGTACCCTTTCTTTCGCCCCCTGTTGAAATTGGAGTATTTGTTTGGCCGTTCAACGATTATGTCATATCTTTGCATAAGATAAGCTGCACTCGGCAATTTGTGAGCAAGCTCCCATTGCCCTCATTTGCATTATCTTTGCAGAATATAGTGAAACCAATATACAAGCCGATAATTACATGAGACAACTTATTGACAAATATACCACAGCCATATTCGGCATTTGCCTTACCGTTGCCATATCAGCCACACACAGCACAAGTGCCCAAGCACAGGACAACGGCGTTATCAGGCATGATGCTCTGACAGCGAGCCACCTGTCGGTTGCCAACGGACTTACGGGCAACACCATAAGAGCCATGGTTCAGGACAACCAGGGATTTATATGGATGGGAGGAACGGCAGGACTGACACGCTACGACGGATATTCGTGCGTGACATTCAACGACCCAACGGCTGCGACAAACAACGTGGGACTGCTTGACTACGACAGCAAGAACAACCTGCTATGGATAACTCTGGCCACCTACTCCATCCGCTGTCTCGACCTTAACAAATGGCAGTTTGCAGACTATACCGCACGTGGAGACAATGACAAATGCTACCGCAAACACTTAGCTGCAAAAAACGGGATGTGGCTCTATACAGAGTCGTACGGAATCAGGCATATTGAGTACAAAGACGGAACTTTCAAAACAACAGACTACAACACCGCCAACCACAGAATTCCCGAGAACCACGTCTCGTCTATAGCGGAGGACGGCGATGGAAATATCTGGGCCATAAGCTCACGTCACATAATAAGAATTGACGGCAACGGCAAGGCAAAAATTGTAAAAGGCGGTATCTCTCCCCTGAGCCTCAGGGCAGACGGCAACGATGTTGTGGTTGTCGACACCGACAACTGCCTGTACCATTTCTCCGCCAATGGAGAATTAATGCGGAAAAGTATCTTGCCAAAAGCCTTAGGAGACATAAAGACTGTGACAACCGCCATGATATGGCAAAACCAATATATCGCATTCACACTGGGCAGCACATTCTCGTGCGACCTGAAATCAGGCACTTGGCAACGCCCCGGCAACATGCAGCTGCCAGGGGCATTATGGCAGGGAGAGGCCGCAGGATATAAATTTGTCGCCAACACAAAGGACGGAACATTATGGATGTTTCCCGACAAGGGACAGCTGCAAAAACTGAAAGTCATAAACCACATAAGCGCAAACCCCGGACGTGGCAGAATTTTCAACGTGACAATGCTCAACGACTCCGTGATGGCAATTGCCACATACGGCGCAGGACTTGCTCTTTACAACCCTAAAAACGGCAATTTGACAAAATACACAGCCGAAGACGCTATGCCGCTGTTCCATTCCAACTACCTTTTCCACATACTGAAAGACCGCGACAACGGACTATGGCTTGCCGCCGACGCCGCAGGTGTGTCGCATATTAAGGCTAAAGAGCCGCCGATAGCCACATTCGCCATTCCCAACCCCGACAAACACGGAAGCCGTGACAACGGCATAAAAGGGCTGTTCAGAATTAAGTCGGGCAAAATAGTTGCATCAACCTTCAACGACAAAAACTATACCGTAGACACAGACAATGCGACTCTTACCCCCTATACCGCATTTGAATATGGAATCAGCGCATACACCGTAGACCACAACGGCAACGAATGGATTGGCACAACCTCCAACGGCCTCTTCGCAGGCAACTTTAATTTTACAGAAACAAAAAGCAAGACCGGGCTGACATCAAACGAGATACGCGACCTGGCATGCGACCGCAAGGGACGCATCTGGGTGGCAACATGGCGGGGCGGACTGCTATGGACACACCCCGAAAGCAAAGGTACATTCCACCAGCTGCTCAACGACAGTTACAACAAAACCAGAATACAAGATCTTGAGCTTGCTCCGTCGGGATGGCTCTACATCGCCACATTCGACGGACTATATGCCATTGACACTAATGCCGACAGCATCAGGGCTGAGAGCATTGTGGGCTACAACACGCAAAACCACACGCTGCCTACCAACGAGGTGACTGTCGTAATGGCTGCCGACAGCAACACCGTATGGATAGGAACCAACGGATACGGGCTGATTAAACTCACCATAAACAAAGGTAAAATAAAAACACAAAGCACAACCAGGCTCAACGGACTGCCCAACGACAATGTAAGATCTATACGGAAAGACGCCAACGGGAACATCTGGGCCGGAACCGAAGAGGGGCTTGCCATGGTAGACACAAAGAACATGACCGCCCGCCGGTATATGCCCTCAGCCACTATAATGGGAAACGTCTTCAACACGTCATCCGCTTTGAGCGACGGTACGGGCCGTCTGCTTTTCTCCACTAACGAGGGAGTAGCCGTCATAACACCAGACGCCGGCAACCAGCCCTCTGACGGACAGTCAAAGTCACCTTGGCTGACAGACATTATTATTGACGGAAAATCTATTTTCACAGACGCAGGCCTCTTCACCGCAGGCAACCCTTTTTCTGACAGAGCCATATCTCTGCGGCACTATCAGAACCATATCGTTTTCTGCATGTCCCCACTCCGCTACAGCAGCATTGACGCCACTCTCTACCAATACCGCATTGAGGGTGTCGACGACGCATGGCAGACGCCAACCACATCGAACTGCATAGAGTGCCAAAATCTCAGTCCAGGCTCATATACTCTACATTACCGCACACTTACCGACGGACAATGGAGCAAGGCGGAAACGTTCAAATTCACCATACTGCAGCCATGGTACAACAGCGTTTGGGCATGGATTGTCTACATTGCCGCCATAATGACAGTGGCAACCATACTGTACAGACAGTGGCGCCGCAACTTTGAGCTGAGACAGCGGATGCAGGTCGACAAGCAGGTCTCAGATTTCCGCATACAGTTTTTCACCAACGTGGCTCACGAGTTCCGCACTCCGCTCGCAATAATCCAAGGCGCCGTAGACGACCTGACAACCGGCAATAATCTGCATGCCGTATCACTGCACCGCCCCACACTGCAAATGATCAGAAGAGGCACCACAAGACTGCTCAGGCTCGTCAACGAGCTGATGGAGTTCAGAAAAATCACCACGGGCAACTCGCGCCTGCGGCTTACGCAGTGCGACATCATCGCGCCTATACGTGACATATACGACGATTTCAGGACCCTCGCACAACAGAAAGAGCAAAGCCTCACGCTCACACCTTTCGACAAAAGCTTCACATTGCCTCTTGACCGCCCCAAGGTTGAGACCATTGTCTACAACCTGCTGTCGAATGCCGTAAAATACACACCTGCCAAGGGCACCATACATCTGGGCATCAGACATGCCAACGGGCATATCTCGGTAAGCGTAACCGACAGCGGACAAGGAATCAGCGAGCGTCAGCAGCAGAGCCTGTTCAAACCTTTCCTGCACGGCCACACGAGCCAGGGAGGAATGGGAATAGGCCTGTACACAGCCTATCAGCTGGCACGCCTGCACCACGGCGACCTAACATACAGCCACGACGGGAACGGCTCTACATTTACCCTTACCCTGCCCGACAGCGACGGGCCATACAGCGCCGGCGAATATGACACAACGGCAGCCATAGAGAGCCAGAAAACCACACCGCATATTGCAGACGAGATTATCCTCGAGCCGGCGGCACAAGCGCTCAACGACGCGACAATAGCCATTATAGAAGACGACGCCGACATGCAGCATCAGCTGAGAGCAACTCTGTCGGCATACTTCAACGTTGTGGCATACTCCAATGGCTCCGAAGGCTATCAAGGCGTTACGGAAACAATGCCGTCGCTCGTGGTATGCGACGTAATGCTGCCCGACATGGACGGATACAAGATAGTGGAGAAGCTGAGACAAGACCCACGGCTTGCCGATATGCCCGTGATAATGCTCACGGCACTCGACGACGTAGATCACCACATAAAAGGATACAAGGCCGGAGCCGACGATTATTTGGTGAAACCATGCAACAGGAAGTTGCTCATAACAAGAGTCGCGCAGCTGATAACATGGGCGAGAAAAAGAGCCGCGCAAACCGCACAGACCCCACAAGGCACAGGCAACGTAGAGCAGCCCGGGAAAATTGTAACGTCGCAGGCAGAGAAAAACTTCCGCACAGATGTCGACTACTACATTTCAAGCCATATCGCCGACCCGGACTTCAATGTGGAGATTTTGGCCGCACACATGCAAATGGGGCACACAAAATTCTACGGCAAGATGAAGGAGCTTACGGGCATGTCGCCAAACAAATACATCATGGCACAGCGAATGCGCATAGCCGGAGAACTGGTTGCCGAGGGACGCCTCAACATAAGCGAGATAGCCTACAAGACTGGGTTCCAAGACCCGTCATACTTCAACAAATGCTTCAAAAAACATTTCGGGACTATTCCGTCAAAATACGGGAAAGCGGCTGAATAAATCTGCTTTAAGACCATTTAAGGCGGGGGCCGCAAATTGCCGTTGCCCGATGCGCCCAAGTTTTTTCACATTGAAGGATGACGCTCTTCCGGGTGGTAAATTCCCTTTACATTATGTTCGTTTTCTGTCTGTTTCCAGGCCTCCATTTTTAAGAGTTATAGCTGTCCCGAAATTGTCCTATAAGATATTTTAAATTGTCTTATAAGAGAAGAAAAATTGTCTTATAAGAGAAGAAAAATTGTCTTATAAGACAATTTTAAGAATTATACATCACTGGTTATCAATGTGTTACAAGCACCAGCTGCTGGTAATGCGCTGTTTTTTAGCGGAACCGTGCGCAATGGTAAAAAAAAACAACAAATTATGGAACAAAACAAGAAAGAGCGCTTTTTCTTATGTCATTCCAGAGAAATCAGGCGGATGGATAAACGAACGCTATCGTGAGCTGGACGAGTCTGTTTTAGGTCTATACCTGTTGGCGGAATAAAATCCGCCAACAGGTAAATTTATCAAACTTTACGGAAAGGGAACACCCTCTTCACCACCTTCACGCTGCCGTCGGAGTATATGTTCCTCTCGATGACAACACCTTCTGTTGTGCTCACGCCGCGTCCGTAGATGTCGTGCCGTGAGGTGGATATTATTTTGGCGTCGTTGCCCGACTGTTCTGGAGCAACGATGCCGTCGGCCTGTGCCTTCTCGGCGGCAAGCCGCAACTGGGCATGCACGTTGTAGTAGGCTGGCTTTGGCTTCAGGCTGCTGTCGAAGAGCAGCGGATTGTTGTGACGCCATGAGTGGTTGTCGGATATTCCCCACAGAAGCATCGACGGACAGTTGTCGTTGCGCAGGAACACACGTGTGATGGCACCGTATTCCTTTGCCTGAATGTCGAGGGCGTCATCGGCGTATGGATTGGCAAGCGCAATGTCAAGCTCGGTGATGATGCAGTCCATGTCCATCTCCGCATAGCGGCGTATGTTCTTTTCCAGTTTCAGGGTGTCGAGCTGCCCTGTGGTCAGGTGACACTGCAGTCCGCATCCGTCAATCGGGCGTTTGTCGGCTTTCAGCCGCTTTATCAGATTATAGTAAGCCACTGTCTTTGTGTCGCCCATGAACTCTGCTCCGTATTCATTTATGAACAGCCGTGCCTCAGGGTCTGCCTGGTGAGCCCATACGAAGGCTGAGTCAATAAACTCCTCGCCAATGTAGGTGGACCATATTGAGGGACGCAGCTTATATGCGTCAGGATTGGTGCGCACTATGCTTTGGTCATCGTCGAGCACTTCGTTGCACACATCCCATTCCCGTATGCGTCCCTTGTATTTTCCCACTACGTTGAAGATGTGGTTCTTCAGTATGTCGAGCAACTCCCTGCGGGTGTAGTTGTGATTGTTCTTCTTGCCGTCCTGGCTTACCCATGCGGGTACCTGAGAGTGCCATGCCAGAGTGTGACCGCGCACCTCCTGCTTGTATCTGTCGGCAACCCACATCACAGCGTCGGCACCGCCGTAGTTGAACGAGCCCTTAGATGGCTCCGTGGCGTCAAACTTCATTTCATTTTCTCCCACCAGCAGGTCAAACTCACGTCCCACCAGTCCGGTCTCGCCGTCATCGCGGCTACAGTCGTAGCGATAGCTTGCCACAGCCACTCCTATGTTCTTTTTCAGGCGTGCCGAGTATGTGCGCAGCGGTGTGTCATCGTTAATGTCTGCTGTCCAGTCGTCATCGGGATATTCTCCCTTGTTTCCCGGGTCATCATCATCGTCGCTCACATCTCCCTGACCGCTGTAGTCGAGCGATGTCACCTTGGCAACGATGCTGTATTCTCCATCTGCACCTTCCCGTTGCTCCACCACCCATGTGTAGGCTTGGGGATAACGTATTCTGAAGCTCCATCCGTTGCCGTCTTTCTTGTTTGTTGTAAGCAGTGTTATCTCATCGTTCACCTGCAAGGCGGCATCATCGGTGAGGGCGATAGTCAGCCGTGGTGTTTTCTCGGATTCTTCAAATTCCTGAGTCTTGTTGTTGTATGCCATCGTTCCCTTTATGTCAAGGCGGGCATATTCTTGGGCATTTTTCACACGGCATATTATGTTGGCCTCAGGGTGCAGAGTGACGTTAACGCCAGCTGATGTCGTGTAGTCGGCAAAGGTTAGTGTCCCTGCGTTTGCCATTCCGGGGATTATCGTTCCGTACACTTCTGTTTGTGCGCCTATGCTACCGTTGCCGCCGAGAGTGGTGCCGTTGAATACAAACAGTGTTCCGCCGTTGCCAGTCGCGCCGCTTTTGCCGCCAGCCTCTGCCGCCTCTGCGTCATTGTTTATGAGCAGTGTTCCGTCGAGCAGGCGTATTCCGACGTTTATGTTATTTTCGTTGCCGGTGATTGTGTATGTGCCGGCTCCCTCCTTTATCAGTCCTACGCTGTTGCCCGAGCTGGAGGCAAGGATTTTTCCTGCCAGGATGCCGTCGGTGCCGGTGCCTCCTACGATGTAGTAGGAGTTTGCCGTACCTTTCTTATAATATCCGTCGAGTGTGCTGCCCGCCATGGTGTTCAGCTCACCGAATCTTATGCCGCGCGTGCCCGACTCTATGGCTATTGTAGCTCCGTCGTGCAGCACTACTTTGCTGTTTTTGAAAACCTCGTTGCAGCGTGAGGCTTCGAGATTGTCGGGCTGGAACGTGCCGCTGCTCATAACCAAGCCGTAGAAGCCGCAATTTGCCGCCACTTCCTTATACGGATAGATGTTGACCGTGCCTCTCATTGCGCTCCAGTCGGGCCATGTCGCTCCTTTGCTCTTCGCGGTGCCTATATACGACCGCACGCCTCCGGAATAGATGTTGAGCGTGCCGTCTCCTGCCACTTTTCCTGTCCATTCCGTGTATCGCGATGTGCGCACATTGGTTGTTGTGCCTGCCGGAATGAATATATTGTCACCGATGTTGCGGTATGAGCTTGACGTGTTGGCAGTGCAGTAGTCGAGTATTCCGCCGTCTTCCGTTGTCAGATAGTCGTCATATTCTCCAACCAGACAGATGTTGTCGATGTAATAGTCGGTGTTGTTGTGGTGCAGTCCCAGCCTTATCACTCCTTCGGTGTTGTCTGCGCCGGCAGGTTTCATTGTGTATGTCCTGTGTTGCCACACTTTCATGTCGCCCTGATGCGGATAGCCCTCATCACGGTAAACCTCCTGCGAGCCTATGAACACGGCAAATTGTTTATAAGCATCGGCATTGTCATTGCCACTGCGGTAAATGTCACATGTCACAATCGGATAGCGGTCGGTCAGTGCCTTTCCGCGCAGTTCCGTCGGAATGTTAAACTCAGGATGGCATCCCCATTCTTTCAGTGCTATGTGCAGCACTTTGTTGTCGGCGTTGGTCGGGTCGGTCTCCACTGTGGCTGTTGAGGTGATTTCACCGTTGCCGTTGTTCCATAACATCCATGTTGTGCCTACCGGATAATCTTCAAAATCGCATACCGTCAAAGGTGCGGCATGTGCTCCTGCAACCATTAGGGTTGCGGCTACTAGACTACAGATTTTTTTCATTATATATTATTTTAGTTATACTTTTGCATTCTTTATCAAGCTTGCTTGAATGTTATGCAGAGTGTCGCCTATCTTCTGCAAAGATAGCACAAGCCTGTGAAATAACAAAACAAATACATTATTTTGTTTGTGTATACACAAGCGCAGCATATAAGTAAAGAGTCACAACTCACACAACCTAATAAAGAGTGATATGTCTCAACAAGTTTGCATATTTAGAAAAATCATCATAACTTTGCAATAATTATTTTACGATTTAGCAATTTCCTCAGTTAGAGATATGATGACAAATAAAAAGAACACTGCAGTTTTATGCGTGGCACTGGCTTGCGCCACAGCCTTGTTGCTGTTTAACCGGACAACGAAAGACACCGGTAACAATACTTCTTTGACAGAAACGATGACCGACAGCATATCACACATCGTGTCGGCATATTCCGGAGAGATTGGAGTGGCTGTGATTATCAACAACTGTGATACCGTAACGGTGAACAACAAGAGCATTTATCCGATGATGAGCGTGTTCAAGGTCCATCAGGCACTGGCTGTCTGCAACAGATTTGACAAATACAAACACCCGCTTGACACTTTGTTGAATATAAAGAGGGACAAGCTTGACCCTGAGACTTGGAGCCCGATGATGAAAGAGCATTTGGAGGCGTCGTTTACGTTGCCTGTCAGGGATTTGCTACGATATACGCTCACTCAAAGCGACAACAATGCCAGTAATCTGATGTTTGAGCGGCTGGCAAGTGTGGCAGAGACCGACAGTTTTATCGCCACGATAATTCCACGTCAAAGTTTCCAGATAGCTTATACAGAGTCAGAGATGTCAGCAGACCATGCCAAAGCATATTCCAACTACACATCCCCGCTTGGTGCGGCAATTTTGATGAACAAGCTATTTACCGACAGTCTTGTGAGCAGTGAGAAACAAGAGTTCATCAAGAAAACTTTGGGAGAGTGCGAGACAGGCAAAGACCGTATAATCGCACCGCTTCTTGGAAAGAAAGGAATATCAATTGCACACAAAACGGGTTCAGGTTATACCGAGAACGGTATTCTTGCCGCACATAATGATGTTGCTTATATCTGTCTGCCCAATGGCACAAATTATTCCTTGGCCGTGTTTGTAAAAGATTTCAAGGGCGACGAGGCACAAGCCTCTAAAGTTGCGGCAGAGGTGTCGGCAATAGTGTATTCTATGCTGACACAAAAGTAATAATGTTCATTAGTAAACAGCAGAAGCGGATTTGCAATACAAATCCGCTTCTGCCGAGTTAAGTCATTAATATTCAACGTGATGGTGCTTATCAAATTCTCACCGCTTTTCCACCTACGATATATACTCCGTGTGGCAGTCCTGTAGTCGCCTTACTACGCTCAACTTTCGAACGCATAGGTTTGCCGTCGATGGTTATCACGTCTACAAGCTCATCGTCTTGCTCTGTGGTCTCTATGGCTGTTGTAGCCTGTGTGCAGGTAATAGAGCCATCGGTAGCCAACATAGAGTCATCCCATAGAGAGCCGTCGGTAGACTTGATTATCCATCCAGAGGCCGGACGCTGCCCATTGAAGATTACAAGGCGGTCGCCAGGCAG
>OGLR01000390.1_pt1 | contig 21816 bp, 18 predicted proteins | sample 1572931 | NCBI WGS metagenome assembly OGLR01 (sample SAMEA2581997, study PRJEB24529) | metagenome | biome: Human gut stool | place: China | collected 2011 | reverse complement strand
GGAGCGTAGCGGGCTACATGACCGATGGAACTTACAATTTAGACCGAAAAGAAACCAAAAGATGACAAAACGTCAACTCATAATTACTGACTTTTTGACGGTGGAAATTACTAGAACCCACCTTAATTCTACGGAATAGGTTGCTTTCTTATTGTAACAACCTGACCCTTATTCTCATTATTCCTCTTCTCGTTACTCCTAAAACTTGTGTCTTTTCTCTTTGTTTTCGAATTTTTGTTGTAACTTTGCAACCTGATGACAGACCCGTTGCCGGCGGTTGAATATACGGTGGCGGCTACTGGCGTTATTTTTATGTATCAATTATGGAAATAAAGGTTAAAGACGACTTGCTCGCACAGGCTGCAGAGCAGGGTATGGATGAGTTTCTTGATGTTTTCGTGAATGCCATTCACAGTGCCATTGGCGGTCAGCTCAATGCTGAGACAATGGCTTTGCTCAATGCCGATCAGATAACGCTTCTCGCATACCGTTATCTTAGAGACGAGGTGATGGATGGCGGTTTCATACAATTGATACACAACGGATTAGGCGGATTTATATTCCTAAATCCTTTCGCCCGTGCCATACGTGGCTGGGGCCTGGCCGGGCTTAGCCCGATAATCAACGGCTGCCACAAGCTGTATAGCAAATACAGGGAAGAGCTCGAGGCAGACTGCTCGGACGACGAGTTTATGGCGTTGTTTGAGAAATATCCCGAATTCGACAAATACGATGACGCTTTCGTAGATGGCGAAGAGGGGTTTACATCGCTCGTGGCACACTATGTGGACGAGCATATTGAAAATTTTGTTACAATAGAAGAGTAGCACACAGCAATGAACAAAAACGAACTGGAACTCCGCAAAAAGAGTCCCGTACAGATAAGAAACAAAAAGGCTTCGTTCGAGTATATTTTCGTCGACACCTACACTGCCGGCATTCAGCTCACTGGCACAGAGATAAAGTCAATCCGCATGGGCAAGGCATCGCTTGTCGACACGTATTGCTATATCGTGAAGGGCGAGATTTGGATAAAGGGAATGAATATCTCGCCATATTTCTACGGCAGCTATTCGAACCACGAGGCTAAGCGCGACCGCAAACTTTTGCTTACGAAACGCGAAATCAGAAATCTTTTCGAAGACACCAAGGCTCCAGGCTTCACCATTGTGCCAACGCTGGTGTTCATCGACGACCACGGCCGTGCAAAGGTAGACATTGCCCTTTGCCGTGGCAAGAAAGTCTTCGACAAGCGCCAGACCATGAAGGAGAAGGAAGACCGCAGGGAAATGGACCGTGCAATGAAAAAGTTTATTTAAGAGCTGAAAATTTGTTTGCCATGGCTTGTTAGACCTCAGTTTGGCAAAAAACACAAGGTATGAAGAATATTCAGGAACAGATACAGCGGAAAATCTTGATTTTGGATGGTGCCATGGGTACCATGATTCAGGGTTATGGCCTTTCGGAAGCCGACTTCCGGCACGAGAGTTTTGGCGATGCCGGCGTACAGATGAAAGGCAACAACGATGTTCTCAACATAACCCGGCCTGATATAATTCTTGACATTCACCGCCGCTATCTCCGTGCGGGAGCCGACATTATAGAGACCAATACTTTCTCGTCGCAGCCTATATCGCAGGCCGACTACCACATTGCAGGCCATAGCCGCCGGATTGCGCTCGAGGGCGCACGGCTGGCACGTAAGGCTGCCGACGAGTTCTCGACAGATGACTGGCCGCGTTTTGTTGCCGGCAGCATCGGGCCAACCAATAAAACCTGCTCGATAAGTCCCGATGTGGAAAATCCGTCGGCCCGAAATATTACATACGACGATTTGCTTGAGGCTTATACCGTCCAGGCCGGCGCATTGGCAGAGGGCGGTGTAGACGCTTTCCTTATAGAGACAATTTTCGACACACTAAACGCCAAGGCCGCTATAGAGGCATGCCGGCAGGTTATGGCGACGAGGAATTTGGCGTTGCCCATAATGCTCAGCGTAACGGTCAGCGACAGCGCCGGACGGACACTTGGCGGACAGACCCTTGAGGCTTTTCTTGCCAGCATAGGCGGAATGGATATTTTTTCCGTCGGACTAAACTGCTCTTTCGGCGCGCGCCAGATGAAACCTTACCTCGCAGAGCTTTCGCGTAAGGCGCCTTGTTACATATCGGCATATCCAAATGCCGGATTGCCAAACGAGCTTGGACAATACGACGAGACGGCAGACAGCATGGCTCCGCAGATTGCGGAGTTTATGCGGGAAGGACTCGTGAATATCGTCGGCGGCTGCTGTGGCACAACAGATTTGTTTATTCAGCGGTATGCCGAAATCGCCAAAAACTTCACTCCACGCAGGGTTCCCGAAAAGCCGTCGACAATGTGGCTGAGCGGACTTGAGCTGCTCGACGTAAACAGGAATATTCCTTTTGTAAATGTCGGTGAGCGGTGTAATGTTGCCGGATCAAGGAAGTTTTTGCGCCTGATAAATGAGAAGAATTATGACGAGGCACTCGGCATAGCACGGCGGCAGGTCGAGGACGGTGCGCTCGTCATTGACATAAATATGGACGACGGACTTCTCGATGCCCGTCAGGAAATGACACATTTCCTTAACCTCATAGCTTCAGATCCCGATGTGGCCCGGGTGCCTATAATGATAGATTCGAGCAATTGGGATGTCATTCTGGCCGGGCTGAAGTGCGTTCAGGGAAAGTGTATCGTCAATTCTATCTCGCTGAAAGAGGGCGAGGAGGTTTTCATAAGCCATGCCCTCGATGTGAGACGTCATGGCGCGGCTGTTGTCGTTATGTGTTTCGACGAACAGGGACAGGCCACCACATACGGGCGGCGCATAGAGATTGCACAGCGCGCATACCGCATTCTTACAGAAAAAGTAGGATTAAATCCACTCGACATAATTTTTGACCCCAACATTCTCGCCATCGCCACAGGTATGGAGGAGCATGACGCATACGCTGCCGACTTCATACGCGCGGCACGGTGGATACGTGAAAATCTGCCTGGCGCTCACGTCAGCGGAGGCGTCAGCAATTTGTCGTTCTCTTTCCGTGGCAACAACTACATACGTGAGGCCATGCATGCCGTATTCCTGTATCATGCAATACAGAACGGCATGGACTTTGGCATCGTAAACCCGGCGGCAAAGGTATCATACGCCGATATTCCTGCCGATTTGCTCACTTTGCTCGAAGACGTTGTTCTGAACCGTCGCCATGGGGCTTCGGAGGAGCTTATTGAAGTAGCGTCAAAAATTGCGGCAGAGAAACAGGCTCAGAAAAATTCTGTAAAAGATGTGCCATCTGGCAATGTTGCTGACGATGAATGGCGCAACATGTCTCTCCATGACCGTCTTTCATACGCTTTGAGGAAAGGTTTGTCAACATATTTACAATCAGATATCGAAGAGGCTTTAAAAGTTTATCCCCGTGCCGTCGGCATAATCGAGGGGCCGCTAATGGATGGCATGAACGAGGTCGGCAAATTGTTCGGTGAGGGTAAAATGTTTTTGCCTCAGGTTGTGAAGACCGCACGGACAATGAAGCAGGCGGTGGCAATTTTGCAGCCACATATAGAGGCTGAGAAAACGGACGGTGCTGTTACGGCGGGAAAAATAGTCGTGGCAACCGTAAAGGGCGATGTCCACGACATAGGAAAGAATATAGTCTCGGTAGTTTTGGCATGCAACAACTACGAGGTACACGACCTTGGCGTTATGGTTCCGGCTGTGAAAATTGTCGACACGGCAAAGGAAATCGGAGCCGATGCCATTGGCTTGAGCGGACTAATCACGCCTTCACTCGATGAGATGGTGAATGTGGCGCGCGAGATGCAGAGAGCTGGTTTGTCGATACCCGTAATGATTGGCGGAGCAACGACCAGTGAGCTGCATGTGGCATTGAAAATTGCGCCAGTGTACGACGGCCCAGTCGTATGGGTGAAAGATGCCGCACAAAATGTGGTTGTGTTGGCTAAACTGTTGAATGACAAGGAGAGACAACGTTATGTGCAAGAGTTGCGTGACCGCTACGCCAAGCTGTGCGAAGATTACGGCCGGCAGCAGCAACGGCTCATGACAATTGATGAGGCAAGAAAAAACAAACTCAATTTGTTCGAATGATAAAGAATTTAATTTTTGACCTCGGTGGTGTGGTCTTCACATTAGACCACGATGAGGCCGTGAGACGGTTTGCCAGGCTGGGACTTAAAAACGCAGCTGAGGTTTTGGATCCTTACACACAGGGTGGCATATTCGGTGATTTGGAATCAGGAAAAATCTCAGCAGAAGAGTTCGTCAGCGAATTTGGAAAACTTGTTGGCAGAAAGGTGTCGTACGAGGAATGCCGACATGCGTGGCTCGGATATTGTAAAAATGTTCCGGCACACAATCTTGAGACGCTTCTCAAACTTAAGCAGATGGGATATAAAATCGTACTGTTGTCAAACAACAATCCGTTTCTGATGTCGTGGTGCGAGAGCGACGGGTTCGACGGCGAGGGCCATTCGCTCAATCACTATTTCGATGCCCTGTACAAGAGCTATGAGGTGAAAATTATGAAGCCAGACGAGAGCTTTTTCCGCCATGTGCTTATGAAGGAGCAGATGCTTCCGGAAGAGACACTTTTCATCGATGACGGCCCGCGCAACTGCGCCACCGCATCGCAGCTTGGCATCCGTACCATCTGCCCTGTAAACGGAGAGGACTGGAGTGCCGGTGTCTATGCGGAACTGGCTAAATTTGGACTACAGGCCGCTGAATGACGGGTGTAGGGACGCTACGTGTAGCGGCAGCAAACAAAAAGTCAAAAATATAATATACAAAATATGCAGTTTAAGAAGAAAAGATGGCATTGCCTGTCAGGACAGCCGGTTACGGAGCTTGACAAACAGGTGATGTATTGGGAAAACAGGGGTAGGGAAGTGCCGACGCGCGACCTTCTGAAAACTCCTGAGCAGATAGAGGGCATACGTGCTGCCGGGGTAATAAACACCGGCGTGCTCGACGAGGTTGCCAAACATATCCATGCGGGAATGAACACCCTCGAGATTGACAAGATTTGTTACGACTATTGCACGTCGCATGGCGCGACACCGGCATGTCTCAACTACGAGGGATTTCCAAAAAGTGTCTGCACAAGCATCAATGAGGTGGTATGCCACGGCATTCCAAAAGAAGAGGATGTGCTGGAGGAAGGCGACATAATAAATGTTGACTTCACAACTATCTACAACGGATATTATGCCGATGCCTCGCGTATGTTCATCATAGGAAAGACAACTCCCGAGAAAGAGCAGCTCGTGCGTGTGGCCAAGGAATGTCTGGAGATTGGCGCAGAGGCTGCAAAGCCATATTGTTTTGTCGGCGACATAGGCCACGCCATTCAAAAACATGCTGACAAATACCACTATGGCATTGTCCGTGATCTTTGCGGACATGGCGTAGGACTGAAATTCCATGAGGAGCCGGATGTGGTTCACTACGGGCACCGTGGAACGGGCATGCTTTTGGTACCGGGAATGGTGTTCACAATTGAGCCGATGGTAAACATGGGCTCATGGAAAGTTTTCATTGATGCCGATGACGAATATGGCTGGGAGGTTATCACCGAGGATGAGAAGCCTTCGGCACAGTGGGAGCACACCTTCGTTATGACAGAGCATGGCGTGGAGATTTTAACGTATTAATTTTAATTCATAATTCATGATTCTTAATTGGCATACGCCGTAATGGATTAATAATTATGAATTATGCATTATGCATTATGAATTGATCAATGGAAAACGATATTTATATTTTGGGCATAGAGAGCAGCTGCGACGACACAAGTGCGGCTGTTCTTCGCAATGGCGTATTGCTTAGTAATGTTACAGCATCGCAGGATGTGCACATGGCATACGGCGGAGTTGTTCCCGAATTGGCATCACGTGCCCATCAGCAGAATGTTGTGCCTGTTGTAGATCAAGCTTTGAAACGTGCTGGTATCGACAAGTCACAGTTGTCGGCAGTAGCGTTCACCCGTGGTCCCGGACTCATGGGGTCTCTGCTTGTTGGGGTCAGTTTTGCGAAGGGGTTTGCCCGCTCGCTGAATATTCCTCTCATCGATGTAAACCATCTGCAGGGACATGTAATGGCACATTTTATCAAGGAATCTGACGACGACACCAGTGCGCCTCCATTCCCGTTCATTTGTCTGCTCGTCAGTGGAGGAAACTCGCAGATTGTCAAGGTAAATGCCTATAACGACATGGAGGTTCTCGGACAAACCATCGACGATGCGGCAGGCGAGGCTATCGACAAATGCTCAAAGGTTATGGGACTCGGATATCCCGGCGGTCCTATAATCGACCGGCTGGCACGTCAGGGCAATCCGCATGCCTACAAGTTTGCCGAGCCTCATATCCCGGGCTATGACTATTCGTTCTCTGGTCTGAAAACCTCGTTCCTATACAATCTGCGCAAATGGGTTGAGGATGAGCCAAATTTCATAGAGAACCATAAGGAGGACATAGCGGCGAGCCTTGAGTTTACAATAGTCGATATTTTGATGAAAAAACTAAAACTCGCCGTTAAGGAAACCGGAATTAAACATGTGGCGGTGTCCGGTGGCGTGAGTGCAAACAACGGATTGCGTAATGCCTTTAAGGACTATGCACAGCGCTATCACTGGACAATTTATATTCCGAAATTCAGCTACACTACCGACAATGCTGCAATGATTGGCATTACTGGATATTACAAATATCTTGACAACGATTTCTGTGGCATTGATGCGCCGGCATTCTCTAAAGTGACGTTTAAGTGAGTTAATAATTAAGAGCGAAAAACTAAGAATCATATACTTTAATTGCATATTGATTCTTAACTCTTCGTTTTTCCCTCTTTACTATAAAAGTATGGATTTAGAAAGTAAAATATTAAGCCGTGAGTTGCTGCAGGCACTCTACGACAATGGAAAAACTCTTGGCACGGCCGAGAGCTGTACGGGCGGACGCATTGCCCAGACTATAATAGCTGCACCCGGAGCGTCAAATTATTTCAAGGGAGGCATAGTTAGCTATACTAATGAGATAAAAGAAAACCTGCTGAAAGTAGACCACGCCACGCTTGAGGAGTTTACTGCAGTGTCGGAGCCTGTGGCTAAGCAGATGGTTATAGGTGCGTGCCGTGCCTTAAACTGCGACTATGCCATAGCCGCAACTGGTGTAGCTGGTCCGGGCGGTGGCACTCCGCAAATTCCCGTAGGCACAATTTGGATAGCATACGGCTCTGAGGACGACGTAAGAACGCTGAAACTTACTGAGGATGAGGGACGCGACGTGAACATCGCAACTGCAACATGTACAGCCCTCCGCCTTTTCCTTGAGTATTATAAGGAGAAAAATCCGGAAGAGTCCGCAGAATAAGTTTTTGTAAGTGAAGAGTGAAGAGTGAAGAACGAAGAGTGAAGAATCCTATACAGAGAAAAAGCTAATGGATTCTTCGTTCTTCACTCTTCATTCTTCCCTCTTCATTCTTCCCTTTTTTACCAGCAGGCATCTTGAAGAATTTCAGAGAGAGTGGGATGGATGTGGATGGTGCAGGCAAGGTCTTCTATAGTGGAGTCACGGTTCATAAGTGCCGCAATCTCCTGTACCATGTCGGCAGAGTGTGCTCCGTAGGCAGAGCAGCCGATAATCTTGTCGTTGTTGTCGGCAACAATCTTAACCATTCCCTCAGGCTCGTTTATGGCCAAAGCCTTGCCGTTTGCACGGTAGTAGCCTTTCAGACATTTGTACTCCAATCCCTGTGCCTTGCACAGGTCCTCATTGAGTCCTACGCTTGCAGCCTCAGGATAGGTGAAAATTGCGGACGGCATAATGTCGAGGCGTATCTTGTCTGGTTTACCCAAGATTGTGTTGACAGCCTTGAAGCCCATGAACGTGGCGGCATGTGCCAGCATCTGCTTGCCCGTAACGTCGCCTATGGCGAATATGTTGGGCTGTGATGTCCGTAGGTTCTCATCCGTACCTATTCCTTTGCCATCGTATGCAACTCCTGCCGCCTTTAGGTTTAGGCCGTCGCAATTAGGCTTTCTTCCCATTGCCACCAAGACGGGAGCGTCGGGACACTCAAGATGGGTTTCCTTACCGTTCTTGTTAGACACAAACACCACTTCTGTGTCGCTTATAGCCTTAACTGCTGAGTCCATAAAGAACGTTACGCCCTGCTTTTCGATAGACTTTCGCAGACGTTTCGCAATGTCTTTGTCGAGCATGGGGAGACATTCTTTCAAGTATTCCACGACTGTTACCTTGGTGCCGAAGCGTGAGAGGATGGAGGCAAATTCCATGCCTATAACACCGGCTCCTATGATGACAATCTCACTGGGCAGAGTCTCGAAGCTCAGAGCCTCGGTAGATGTTATCACACGTCTGTTGTCAATGCCCTCAACAGGAGGCATCTTGGCGCTTGAGCCTGTGGCGATGATTATGTTGTCTGCCTCGTATTCCTCGCCATTGGCAATAATGGTGTGGGCATTCTTGAATTTTGCCTCTGCATTCACGAGAGTTATGCCGGACTGTGAGAGCAACTGCTCAACACCTTGCCTAAGTTGTCCGACAACCTTGGCTTTGCGGCTCATGGCAGATGCAAAGTCTGCGGGCATAGCCTCGGCATCGTGTGCCAGACATTTTGTTGGAATGCAGCCCGCGTTAAGGCATGTGCCTCCTGCCTTGTTGCTCTCGAAAACCATGACATTTAGTCCGTTTCTTGCCGCATAGCCGGCAGTGCGGTAACCGCCCGGCCCGCTGCCTATAATGATGAGATCTGTCTTCATGCCATTTTCTTGAAAGTGAGTACAGGGTTCTTTGCTGCAAGCACGTCATCAACTCTTGTTATTGGAGTGTTGCAAGGTGCGGCTTTCACAACATATGGATTTTCTATTGCCTCGGCAGCAATCTTCCTCATCACCTCAATGAAGCCGTCTATGGTCTCGCGGCTCTCGTTCTCTGTAGGCTCAATCATCATTGCCTCGTGGAACAGCAGCGGGAAGTAGATTGTTGGCGCATGATAGCCATAGTCGAGCAGGCGTTTGGCTACATCCATAGTCGTTACGCCCGTCGATTTGTCTTTCAGTCCGTTGAATACAAACTCGTGCATGCACCGTCCGTCTATAGGCAGCTCGTAAAGATCCTTGAGGCTGTCCTTAATGTAGTTTGCATTGAGTGTTGCAAGGGGGCCTACCATCTTGATGTTCTCTTTTCCTAATGTGAGAATGTAGGTAAGTGCTCTAAGCTCTACGCCAAAGTTTCCGTGATATGGATTTACCTGTGGGAAGAACTCCTCAAGTCCCTTCCTTACGCCGACAGGACCGCTGCCTGGACCGCCACCTCCGTGAGGAGTTGAGAATGTCTTGTGAAGGTTGATGTGCATAACATCGAAGCCCATGTCACCAGGGCGGCAAACGCCGAGCATTGGGTTAAGGTTGGCACCGTCGTAGTACATCAGACCGCCGCACTGGTGAACCATTTGTGCAATCTCGGGAATGTCTTTCTCGAACAGTCCGAGAGTGTTTGGATTGGTCATCATCATGGCTGCCACGGTATCGTCGAGCAGTCCCTTCAGGTTCTCAACATCAACGAGTCCGTCTGCTGTGCTCTTTACTTCGACAATCTCAAGTCCGCAGACTGCAGCCGAGGCGGGATTTGTGCCGTGGGCAGAGTCGGGGACAATAACTTTTGTGCGCTTCATGTCGCCACGAGACTCGTGGTATGCGCGGATAATCATAAGGCCTGTAAGCTCTCCGTGGGCACCGGCACAAGGCTTCAGAGTGAAGTCGTAAAGGCCTGTAAGCTCGGCAAGGCAGCGGCGCAATGTGTCGTGAGCCTCGATAGCGCCTTTCACTGTCTCCTCTGGCTGCAACGGATGCAGATTTGTGAAAGCAGGCATGTTGGCAACTTCCTCATTGATTTTGGGGTTGTACTTCATGGTGCAGCTGCCCAATGGATAGAAGCCGTTGTCAACACCAAAGTTGTTTCCGCTGTGGTTGGTATAGTGTCTTACAACTGTCAGCTCGTCAACCTCGGGCAGCCCGGCATCCTTTTGTCTGCAGAGGTGTGCCGGAAAGTTGTGGCATTCGAACTCGTTTTTGGGAAGAGAGTAGGCGCGTCTTCCCTCTTTTGACAATTCGAAAATCAGTTTGTCGTATATCTTGTTATTCATGGCAGAGGCTTATTAGTTGGTCAATTTCTTCCTTTGTGCGTTTCTCCGTAACTGCAATCATAAGAGTATGCTCATCAATCTTTACGCCACCAAAAATGCCGTTGGCAATAAGCTTTGATGTAAGAGCTTCGAGATTGCCGCTGTAGGTGACGCAGAATTCGTTGAAGAAAGGCTTGTCGAATGTAAGCTTAAAACGGTTGTCGCTGCAAAGCCTCTCTGCAAGATAGTGTGCTCCGTCGCATGACATCTGTGCAGCCTCTTTCAATCCACTTTTGCCCATGGTAGCCATGTATATTGTTACCCAAAGAGCCATCAGCGACTCGTTGCTGCAGATGTTTGATGTTGCTTTCTGTCGGCGTATGTGTTGTTCGCGAGCCTGTAGGGTGAGAACGAATGCGCGCTGTCCACGGCTGTCGGTAGTTTTGCCTACAATTCGTCCAGGCATTTTGCGCATCAGTTTCTCTGTGGTACACATATAGCCTATATACGGACCGCCCCATGTCATTGGTATTCCCAACGACTGACCTTCGCCCACGGCAATGTCGGCTCCCCATTCTCCGGGAGTTTTCAGCACAGCGAGGTCTGCGGCTATGCAGTTCATTATAAGCAGAGCCTTTTTGTCGTGGCAGATATCTGCGACACCGTTGAGATCCTCTACAATGCCGTATCTGTTTGGCTGCTGGACAATGACTCCTGCCACGCCACCCTCACAGAGCTGCGCCTTCATAGACTCGAAATCTGTGGCGCCTTCGGCTTCAGGAATGCGTACTATGCCAATGCCGTGGAAATGTGCGTAGGTGTCAACCACCTCGGCACTTTTTGTGTCAACAGTTGATGACAGGAGTATGCGGTTGCATTTCTTTGCAGCGGCGCAAGCCATTATTGCAGCCTCGGCTGTAGCTGTGGCACCGTCGTAGAGTGATGCGTTGGATATATCCATGCCCGTCAGCTCTGCCATCATGCTCTGGTATTCAAAAATATAGTGGAGTGTTCCTTGGGAAATTTCTGCCTGATATGGAGTGTAGCTGGTAAGAAACTCGCTGCGGCTTGTAATCTGTGGGACAAGTGCAGGAGTGTAGTGATCGTAGACACCTGCACCGGCAAAGCATGTGAGCTGCTTGTTCTCGCCTGCAAGCCTCTCGAAGAATTTCCTTATCTCAATCTCGCTTTTCTCAGAGGGAATGTTGTATTCTCCCTTGAAGCGGATAGACTCAGGAATGTCCTGATATAGTCCGTCGAGTGTTTCCAGACCACAACAGTTGAGCATTTCCTTTATGTCGTCAGAAGTTTGTGGAAAGTATTTCATAAAATGGTTTTTAGGTTATTAGGTTTTAGGCCTTAAGGTTTTAAGGTGGAAGATGATGGGATCTCACCTCATAACCTTAAGACCTCATAACCTCATTTACATATCTCCTCGTATTGGGCTGCGCTCATAAGTCTGCTTAGCTCGTCTGGATTATCTATGTGAACCTTGATAATCCAGTTCTCGAAAGCATCTTTGTTTATGAGCTCTGGCTCATCCTCAAGAGCCTCGTTGATTTCAATAACAGTTCCGCTAACTGGAGATAGCAGGTCGCTTGCAGCCTTTACGCTTTCTACTGCGCCAAACTCCTCGCCGGCAGTTACCTCGTCGTCAACTTCGGGCATGTCTACATATACAATGTTGCCAAGCTCATGCTGTGCATAGTCTGTGATACCGATGTAGCCAAATTCGCCCTCTACTTTTACAAATTCGTGTGACTCGCTGTAAAAGAGTCCTTCAATTACTTTTGCCATAATGAAATATAAGCCCCCCTGCCCCCGGTGGGGGGAACGTTGTTAATTTTTATTGTTTAGGGACACCCCTCTGCCGGGGGGCAGGGGGCACCTTTTTACTTTTTATGATGCTTGTCGTAGAATTTCTTTTTTACCACTACGCCGTCGAACACTTTTTTGCGTATCTGCACTTTCACCTCTGTGTCAAGTTTTGCGTATGCTGCGTCTACCAATGCCATGGCAACGCTCTTATCTACAGAAATGCAGTGATAGCCTGTGGTCACCTCACCGATGGCATTGCCATCAACATTCAATACCGTATAGCCATGACGTGGTATTGCCTTGTCTTTCAGCTCAATGCCTACGAGCTTTTTTGCAACTCCATTCGCCTTTTGCTCTACGAGAGCCTCTTTGCCGATGAATTCCTCTTTGTCGAGTTTGCAGAAGAAGCCGAGACCAGCCATTATTGGAGAGATGTCTGCCGACAGCTCATCGCCATAAAGCGGCAAACCGACCTCGAAGCGCAATGTGTCGCGGCAACCTAAACCGCATGGCTTGCATCTGCCGCTCTCCATGAGTTTGTCCCACTGGCGTATGATGAAGTCATGCGAGCCATAAATCTCAAAACCGTCCTCGCCGGTATATCCTGTACGGCTGACTATTACGGTCTCGCCGTCGGTGTCTATAGTCTTTGCCGTGTAGAATGACAGCTCAGAGCAAGGAAGCGACAGTACCTCCTCAACAACCTTCTCGGCCTCTGGTCCCTGAACGGCAATCTGTCCGTAGTAGTCGGAGCAATGGTCTATCACCACGTCAAATTTCTCTGCGTTCTCGCGCATCCATGCAACGTCTTTATCGATGTTGGCTGCATTTATGACAATGAAAAATTCGTTTTTCCCCATTTTGTACACAAGCAGGTCGTCCACCGTGCCGCCGTTAGGATACAGCATCATGCCATAAAAAATCTTGTGGAGTGGTGCGTTCTTGATGTCGTTGGTAAAGATGTGGTTTACGTACTTTTCGGCATCTGCGCCAGTCACCACAACTTCACCCATGTGGCTTACGTCGAACACTCCGCAACGGTTTCTCACGGCATTGTGCTCGTCAATGATTGAGGAATACTGGATTGGCATGTCGAAACCTCCGAAAGGAGATATCAATGCGCCCAAGGCTACGTGTCTGTCATACAGACAGGTTCTTTTGTTTTCCATATAACAAATTGGTTAGTTGGTCTTTATTTAGGTTGTGTATAATCTGTTCTGTGTGGTCGGGAAGTGCCTCCCTTATGGCCTGCTCGTCGTAAGGCTGTCCGATGAGCGGTTTTATTATTTCTGCGTTTAGGTCGCCGGTAAGAAAATAGTCGCCGAGGATGTTGACATCTTTTATGATGTTGTTTTTTATCTCGAGCCTCACCTCAAGCTCGCCTGCGCCTTCAATTCTTTTTTTTCTGATGGTGGTATATCGCGGATTGCATCCTAAGATAAACTCTTCGGAGAGGTACTCCTGTTCTATCTCCTCTATGCGTCTGATGTCGTCTTGTTCAAGAATGATTTTTGACGGGCATAGCCATTTCATCGTATATTTCTTGAACTCATCAATATCGAGACTGATGTAGTCTTTCAGCAGTGCTATGTGTTGTCTTACGCTTTTCACTCCTTTCGACACGAGCTTCTCGTCGGATGGAGTTATGGCTGCAACCATGTTTTCCATATTTGTGTCGTAGAGCATGGTGCCGTGAACGATGGAATGTCCTGGAATATGGTAGAATGCGTTTCCCGACACTTTTCGTCCCTCAATCAGAATGTCGTTTCTGCCCGATGTCTCTGCTTTTACGCCGAGCCCTTGCAGCATCTGTGTCACCATTTTGATATATCTGTCAAATGTTGTGGCAACGTTCTCGCTCTGCGTTATGTATGAGAACATTATGTTGTTCAGATCGGCATATACGCATCCGCCTCCGCTCTTTCGCCTGTAGGTCTTTATGCCTTTGCGTTTGCAGTAGTCTATGTTGACTTCGTTTTCAACAAGCTGGTTTCTTCCGAAAATTACACTCGGCTCAACCTGCCACATGAAGAAGCAGTCTTCGTCATAATTCAGGTTGCGTGCTGTGTATTCCTCCATAGCGAGGTAGAAACTCAGCCTGCGCGCAGTGTTGTCGGGTAAGGAAATATACCTCATGTCTCAATAGATGTGTTGTCAGGTTAGTATCACGATACAAAAATAGGGAATAATTTTGTTACTGCAAAATTATTCCCTTTTTATTTTGTTTTTTTCTACTCGTATCTCATCGATTTTGCCGGATGGATGGTAGCTATAAGATAGCTTGGCCCTATCAATACGAGGATGCTTATGGTCAGCGTGGCAATATTTATCAGTGCGAATATCAGCCACGAGAACTCGACTGGCACCTTGCTGACGTAATAAGTTGCCGGGTCAAGGCTTACAATTCCTGTGTACCTCTGCAGTACAAGCAGTCCGAGTCCTATGGCATTTCCTATCACCAGTCCCTTGCCGATAACGAAAGCCGCAAACCACAAAAATGTTTTTCTAATTGTTACATTCCGTGCGCCGAGGGCTTTTAGGGTACCAATCATCGTGGTACGCTCAAGAATTATTATCAGCAAGCCTGAAATCATCGTCACGGCTGCCACTGCAGTCATCAACGCAAGAATAATCCACACGTTGAGGTCGAGCAGGTCGAGCCATGAGAAAATCTGTGGCACCAGTTCTTTTATCGTCATGCACGAGTATGTCTCGCCGTTGCGGTCACACGTTTTGTTTACCGAGGCTATCATCCGGCTGGCAATATCTTCCAAATTGTGGAAGTCGTTGACAGTTATCTCGGCATACGATGCCATATCGTCTTCCCATCCGTTCAGCTTCCTTACTGTGTATATGTCTGTAAAACACAATGTCTCGTCATATTGCGACATGTTGGTTTGATAAATTCCCTCAATAGTAAAGCGTCTTGCCCTGACACCATTCTCGTCAATAAAATAAGCGAAGATTTTGTCGTCAGGTTTTAGATTAAGTTTGTTTGCCTGTGTCTTCGATATTAGTATCTTGTTCCCGCTTTTTTGAGAAGAGAATTTCGGTATGCTGCCTTCCACCATGTTTTGGTGAATGAAGGTGGTGTCGAAATCCTCGCCGACACCTTTGAATACAAGTCCGAGGAAATCGGAGTCTGTTTTGCCCACACCCTGTTTTATGGCTGTAGTCTGTACGTGAGCTACACCAGGAATGCCTTTTATGACCTTGCAAATGGAGTCGCCAATTACTATCGGATAGTTGCCCGATGTCTGCTGGGTCATGAAGTTAGCCACCTGAATATGGCTGCCGAAGCCGATGACTTTGTCACGTATGGTGTGTTTAAATCCCAAGACTACACTCACCGACACCAGCATAACGGCAAGACCGATAGCGACACCGGCTGTAGCAATTTTTATAGCCGGTTTCGACACCTTTTGTTTCTCGTCTTGTGTAGAGAATATTCTTTTTGCTATGAAAAGAGGGAAATTCATAATTCTAAAGTTAAGAGTTAAGTGTGAAAAACGAAAAATCCACATGATTTAAAACTATAGGATTCTTCATTCTTCGTTCTTCGTTCTTCATTCTTCACTCTTCGTTCTTCACTCTTCACTTCCTATTACTCTCCCCGGATACGCCTCCAGTGCTTTTCTCAGCACCAACAGCGCACGCTCAAGGTCGTGCTTCTTCAATATGTAAGCTATGCGTACTTGATTGATGCCTGCTCCTGGAGTTGTGTAGAAACCTGCCGCAGGTGCCAGCATCAAGGTCTCGCCCTCATAGTCGAAGCTCTCAAGACACCATTTGCAGAATTTCTCAGAATCGTCTACAGGCAGTTTCGCCACTGTGTAGAATGCACCCATCGGGATGGGGGAGTACACGCCTGGTATGCGGTTCAGACCGTCTATAAGGCATTTGCGCCTCTCAACATATTCGTCATAAACGTCACGGTAGTATTCCTCTGGCGCATCGAGCGATGCCTCGGCTACAATCTGTCCAATCAGAGGTGGTGACAGGCGGGCTTGGCAGAATTTCATCACAGCCGCCTTTACCTCTTCGTTCTTTGTGATAAGTGCTCCGATGCGTATGCCGCATTCTGAGTATCTTTTCGACACAGAGTCTATAAGAATCACGTTTTGCTCAATGCCCTCAAGATGGCATGCCGATATATATGGCGAGCCTGTGTATATATACTCTCTGTAAACCTCGTCAGAAAACAGGTACAGGTCGTATTTCTTCACCAGGTCGCGTATCTGGTTCATCTCCCTTCTGGTATAAAGGTAGCCCGTCGGGTTGTTCGGATTGCAGATCATAATGGCACGTGTGCGCTCGTTGATAAGCTCCTCAAACTTCTCCACCTTCGGCAGCGAGAATCCCTCTTCGATAGTTGTGGCAATGGTGCGGATCTTGGCACCTGCCGAAATAGCGAAGGCCATGTAGTTGGCGTATGCCGGCTCGGGCACAATAATCTCGTCGCCAGGGTTCAGACAGCTCATAAATGCGAACAGTACGGCCTCCGAGCCGCCAGCCGTTATGATAATGTCGTCTGCGTCAACGTTGATGTTGAATTTCTGATAGTAGCCGACGAGTTTCTTCCTGTATGACAGATACCCCTGTGACGGTGAGTATTCAAGCACCGTGCGGTCTATATTTTTCAGTGCGTCAAGCCCCACTTGTGGTGTCGGCAGGTCTGGCTGTCCTATGTTCAGGTGGTACACTTTTATGCCACGTTGCTTGGCAGCAGCAGCCAAAGGCGCAAGCTTTCTGATAGGCGATTCGGGCATCTCAAGTCCACGTATTGATATTTCTGGCATAATATTTAAGGCCCCCTTAGCCCCCGGAGGGGGAACTTCTTTAAATTATTATTTGTTTGGAAGACCCCCCGCCGGGGGGGCAGGGGGGCTTTTCCTTTGCAAAGTTAACAATAAAAGCCAACAATATATCCCTTTTCACGTTTTTTTTTGCCTATTCCAATTAAAATTTATAATTTTGCCGAAAAATTAATCAATTCATAATTCACGACGCATAATGTGTAATTGGCATGCGCCATAACAATTATGTATTAAAATAATTATGAATTAAGATTTATGAATTAAAGAAATGACCTACGATTCAAAGCGCGGCATGTATGCCGAATATATTGTTCAGTCTGAGGCGCAGCTTCTCGACTGGCTCATAGCCAACCTTAAGCCGCTGAGCCGTAACAAAGTAAAGGATATCCTTCAGGGGCGCGGCATAAAGGTGAACGGAAAAATTGTGACGCAATTCGACTATCCTCTTACTGCAGGACAGAAAATCAGTGTGTCGAAAAGCAAGAAAAACGACACTTTCAAAAACCGCTACGTAAATCTTGTTTACGAAGACCCGTATCTTGTTGTAATCGAGAAGAAACCTGGCATTCTCTCAATGGCTGCAGGGCATAAGTCGTTGAACGTAAAGAGCGTTCTCGACGAGTATTTCCACCGTACCCGCCAGCGTTGCACTGCCCATGTTGTTCACCGTCTCGACCGCGACACATCCGGACTTATGGTCTATGCCAAGGACATGCAGACTGAGCAGATTTTGGAGCACGAGTGGCACAACATTGTCTACGACCGCCGCTATGTCGCAGTCGTAAGCGGGGAGATGGAAGACGATGAGGGGACCATTGCCAACTGGCTTAAAGACAATAAGGCATACGTAACGTTTTCAAGTCCCGTAGACAATGGCGGAAAATATGCCGTCACCCATTTCCATGTTCTCGACCGCACCACCGAGCACTCGCTCGTTGAGTATAAACTTGAGACAGGACGCAAAAACCAGATACGTGTTCACTCGGCCGACATGGGACACCCTGTTTGTGGCGATATTAAATACGGCAATGGCGACGACCCCATCCACCGTCTTTGCCTTCACGCATACATGCTCTGCTTCTATCATCCAGTCACACGTGCCCGCATGGAGTTCCAGACCCCAATACCATCGCAGTTCAGAATGTTGTTTAAATAGCTTTTTAAAGTTGGCAAGTATACGGGGTGACAAGTAAGCGGGTTTGTTTGACTACTTGTTTATTCGTCTACACGTAACTTTTTTAAAAACTTGCCAACTCGTTTACTTGTCAACTCGTCAACTTCAAAAAAATGAATACCGATTTTACATATTACATTTACGTTCTCGTTGCAATCATTGTCGGCGTGTTTGTCATCAAGAAGGTGGCAAGCTGTCTCATCCGCACCGTCTTCACACTGGCAATCATCGCAGCCCTTGCCGCCATCTACTATTATTGGTTCGCATGTTAGGGCAAAGAATTTTATCATAGAATTTAATATTTCCAAATGAAGGTGTATCAAATATTTTTAATATGTATAGGGCTTTAAAAACGTGCGTAAAAATACAATTGTGCGCATGGGCTATCGCAAGCGGTTTCATTGGCCAATGAAACCGCTTGCAATGTACATTGCAAGCGGCTGCGTTTTTGATGGTTTTTGAAAATGCCATTTATATATGAGAACAAGATGTGGGGCTTCTGGGTTCCTTAAAACAGAAACCGTAAAAAAAGAGACAAAAGACAAATGAGTCTTTTATCTCCTTTTTTATATTGTATAGTTGGCCATTGCGTGTAGCGGCCCTACAGAATTTTCTTGTGGCTCTGTTTTACAGAATTGTCTTCACAGCCTCGAGCATACCCTTTTCCTGGATGATGTCAAGGTCGTGCTTAACGAGTTCGGCGAGTCCGGGGATGGTGTGGAGGTCTTCGCCCCAGATATCGGTGGCGGACAGAACGCCGTCTGTAACTTTCTGTGTGTCGCCTGTAGCCCAAAGCTCTTTGAGCAGATCCATTATCTCCTGTGCGTCGTTTGGAACAATCTCTGTTCCGTCCTCACGCTTACCGCCTTTATAATATGTGATGATGGCTGCAAGGCCGAATACGAGTCCCTGTGGCAACTCGCCCTTGCGCTCGAGGTAGGTCTTTACTCCTGGCAGGTCGCGTGCGCAGAACTTAGGGAATGAGTTGAGCATGATGCTCGTTACCTGATGGTCAACGTATGGGTTGTTGAAACGCTCAAGAACGTCGGCGGCAAACTTCTGCAGCTCGTCCATCGGGAGGTTGAGAGTCTGCATCAGTTCCTCGAACTGAACCTTGTGTATGTATTTTCCGATAACCTCGTGGTTGCAGGCGTCGCGCACAATGTTTACGCCGCTGAGGAAGGCAACTGGCGAGAGTACGGTGTGCGGACCGTTCAGAAGTGTAACTTTGCGCTCGTGGTATGGCTTCTCGCTCTCGGCGATGAGCACGTGGAGTCCGGCCTTCTCGGCAGGGAATTCGGCGCGCAGTTCATCGCAGGTCATGTTCTCGGCCTTCTCGATTACCCAGAGGTGGAATATCTCTGCCTGAACGACGAGGTTGTCTTTATATGATATTTTCTGCTGTATGTCGGCGATTTCCTTACGTGGAAATCCGGGAACGATGCGGTCTACGAGAGTTGCGCAGACGTAGCAGTGGTTTGTGAACCAGCTCTTGAAAGCCTCGTAGTCGGCGCCAAGGTCTTCTTTCCACAGCTCTATGTACTGGTAGATGCACTCTTTGAGATGGTGGCCGTTGAGGAAAATCAGCTCACAAGGCATGATGATGAGTCCCTTTGCCGGGTCGCCGTTGAAAAATTTGAAACGGTGGAACAGGAGCTGTACGAGTTTGCCCGGATAGCTGCTTGCCGGAGCGTCTGTGAACTTGCATTTGTCGTCGAAGGCGATACCGGCCTCGGTGGTGTTTGAGATTACAAACCTTATCTCGGGCTGCTCAGCCAGTGCCATGAATGCCTGGTTCTGAGTGTATGGGTTGAGTGCGCGGCTTATCACGTCGATACGCTCAAGTGTGTTTACGGCCTCTCCGTTCTGCCGTCCCTGCAGGTTTACGTGGTATAGGCAGTCCTGTCCGTTGAGCCAGTCAACCATACCTCTCTCTATAGGCTGTACGACAACTACAGAACCGTTGAAGTCGGTTTTCTGATTCATGTTCCAGATAATCCAGTCAACGAATGCGCGGAGGAAGTTTCCCTCGCCGAATTGGATAATTCTCTCAGGCATTACGCTCTTTGGCGCAGTGCGCTTGTTAAGTGCTTTTAGCTCTTTCATGATTTGTTTTGATTGATCGTTTATTTTACTGCATGCAAAGATAGTAAAAAACTTTTGTGGTTGTTCAAATAAATGGCAAAAAAAGTTCGTAAAGGTTTGCGTTTATGGTTTTAATCGCTTGTTTTTACAAACTAATTTGAGGTTTTAATGTTTTGGAGGATAAGATTGTATGCAGAGATTGCATGTTTTCCTTAAAATCTCACAACATTACCCCCTAAAACCTAATAACCTTAAAATTTGTTTGTAATGGAAGAGTTGTGGTTTTCTTATTTGGATAACATTCTTTGGCTGTAAGTTTTGTAAGTTTTCTAAAATAAAATTATAAAGAACTGTAAATAAGGTGGTTGACAAAATTTAACACAAGAAAAGTTTGCTAAAATAAAAATTATATTGTTTATTTGGTTAACTTTGCAGTGCTGTTGGTGAGATAATGTTGTCTCTCACCTTTGTAGGTAATTTAAAATCAATTTAATATATTGTGCAGATATGATACAGACAGTTGTGAAGCGCGACGGAAGAGTTGTGGGCTTTAACGAGCAGAAAATTATGGGTGCAATCAGAAAGGCTATGATGCACACAGACAAGGGTGAGGATGCGCAGCTTTTGCAGCAGATAACCGACCATATCGCCTTCCGTGGAAAGTCACAGATGACGGTTGAGGATATTCAGGATGCCGTAGAGGTGGAGCTGATGAAGAGTAAGCGCAAGGATGTGGCACAGAGATACATTCAGTACCGCAACCAGCGTAGCATAGCACGCAAGGCTAAGACTCGTGCGGTTTTTCTTGATATTGTCAATATTAAGAATAATGACATTACCCGTGAAAATGCAAATATGAATGCCGATACTCCTGCCGGCATGATGATGAAGTTTGCCTCTGAGACTACAAAGCCTTTTGTTGACGACTATCTGCTGAGCGAGGAGGTTAGGGAGGCCGTAAAACACAATTATCTGCATATTCACGACAAGGACTATTATCCTACAAAATCGCTCACATGCTGTCAGCATCCTCTTGACAGTATTCTCGACTACGGCTTTACTGCAGGCCACGGCTCGTCGCGTCCGGCAAAACGCATAGAGACGGCGGCTGTGTTGGCTTGCATATCGCTTGAGACGGCACAAAACGAGATGCACGGCGGACAGGCAATTCCTGCTTTCGACTTTTATCTTGCCCCGTACGTGCGCTCAAGCTATATTGAGGAGGTTAAGTCGCTCGAAAAACTCTGTGGGCAGGATTTGAGCCGGCTTTATAATGTGAAAATTGATGATTATACGGTTCGTCCTCTCGATGGTCTGGAGGGTGACAGCCGTTGGATGCAGCATGCCATAAACCAGACCACGGCAAGGGTACACCAGTCTATGGAGGCTTTCATCCACAACATGAATACCATACACTCGCGTGGCGGAAACCAGGTCGTGTTCTCATCGATAAACTATGGTACTGATACCTCGGCTGAGGGCCGGTGCATAATCCGTGAGTTGCTCAATTCCACATACGAGGGCGTGGGAAATGGCGAGACGGCAATATTTCCGATACAGATATGGAAAAAGAAACGCGGCGTCAGTTCCTTGCCCGGCGATCCCAACCGCGACCTGTACGAACTCGCATGCAAGGTCCCCGCACGTCGTTTCTTCCCCAATTTCCTCAACCTCGATGCCTCATTCAACCAGCATGAGCTGTGGAGCGCCGACGATCCCGAGAG
>OGLR01000385.1_pt1 | contig 21930 bp, 20 predicted proteins | sample 1572931 | NCBI WGS metagenome assembly OGLR01 (sample SAMEA2581997, study PRJEB24529) | metagenome | biome: Human gut stool | place: China | collected 2011 | reverse complement strand
CCTGCTATCATTTTCAGGCCATCCTCGGTATTGCTACTGATGAATTCTTCAAAATTCAACTTTATATCAAACGAGAATGTTTTATAAATATGTGTTGGACCTAATATCTTTTCGTACACAACAGTCCGGTCTTCCACATACTTAGGTCTGCCGACCTTGAAAAACTGATCATAATTGGGATGCACACAGATGACTCCTATCAAATAAGAACAAATGTCATCGCCATAACTCTTGTTTTTGAAATAATCCCTGATTTTAAAAATCAACTCCGTGACCTCAGGACTTTTTGTTGTGCTGTCTAATTCTACAGAGAAAAATTGATTTAATGATACTTCCATAATTATTCTGCCCCCTATAATATTTTCTCTTTTTCAAAGAACAATCTCAAATCTTCATAGAATTTTTCCTTGTCGAAGTCCTTGATTTTCTTGGGATATTTTAAGGTCCTTACCGTCTCCATTATCGAGCCTGCTATCATTTTCAGGCCATCCTCGGTATTGCTACTGATGAATTCTTCAAAATCCAACTTTATGTTGAACGAGAATGATTTATAGATATGTGTTGGGCCTAATATCTTCTCGTACACAACAGTCCGGTCTTCCACATACTTAGGTCTGCCTATCTTAAAAAACTGATCATAATTGGGATGTACACAAACGACTCCTATCAAATAAGAACAAATGTCATCGCCATAACTCTTGGCATTGAAGTAGGCCTCGAGTTTTACAACTAATTCTCTAAACTCAGCTCTTTTTGTTGTACTGTCTAATTCTACAGAGAATTTTTGAATTAAAGATACTTCCATAATTATTATTTTGTATTACTTAATATTATTAAAAATTGTTTATCTGAATATTCTATTTCCAGGAGGAAGATGCCCATAGCGTAGCACATAGCCATAAATCATTCTCTTTTCATAAATTTTTATTTCTATCTGATTACCATAATAGATGGGATTCATCATTAAATTTTCGTTTTCATAATATGACTGTCTAACAATTCTTAGCGTATGGGCTTTTGAAACTTCTTGTCAGAGTTTATCGATACATGCCCATAGCAATCCTACAGGTCTTTGTACTTGATTTGTTTGTCATATTATCATAAGGATTTACACACGCAAAGATAAATAAAAAAATCGGTTTTTTACGCCTGGCACATAAGAAAAATCAAAATCGTGACTATTTTCATAGAAGAAATTTAAAACCACACAAAAAAGTATCTTGGGAGCATAAATTTCACCCCTTCTGTACACGTTTTTTTTCGCATCATTTTCGCCGTCTCGCTTTTTTTAGCTAACTTTGCAGAAGTTAGGCGGCACTCGGCAATCTGAAAACCTGTTTTCATTGCGCTCGTTTGCACTAACTTTGCAGAAGTTAGGCGGCACCATGCCCCAAGAAAACACACCTTTTTATATATTACGACAGAAAACACATTCGTGAAATGAGAGAAAAAATAGACTGCTTCTTGCCGTGCGCCGATTTCGACGACATCAAGAACACCGTCAGCGACCTGATGGAAAACAAAACCACACAACATATACACCTCCTTGTGACAGAGGATTTCAACGGCGAAAATCTGCCCGAAGACATTCACTGCATACATACCACGGCACCGTTTTCTACCGCCACCATCAAAGAAATAGCGGAGAAAACCGATGCCGACTTCGTGCTGATTAGCACAAAGCCAACGCCTGTGGAGTTCGGCAAATACGCACTTGAGCGCCTGCTCAGAGTTGTCGCCGACTCCAATGCCACCATGGTCTACAGCGACCGTTACTCAATGGTGCAGGGACAGCTGACAAAGCATCCCGCAACAGACTATCAGAAAGGAAGCATCAGAGACGATTTCGACTTCGGACAAATCATACTGCTGCCGTCGCTGCTGCTCCACGAATATGCGTCGACGGCCATAAAAGAAGAATACACGCATGCCGGACTCTACGACTTGAGGCTGTTCCTGAGCCGGAAAGGAAGGATTTTCCACATCAACGAACTGCTCTACACCGAGCAGGAACTGGATAACAGGAAAAGCGGCGAGAGACAGTTCGACTATGTTGACCCAAAGAACCGTGAGGTGCAGATTGAGATGGAAAAGGCGGCCACGCGCCATCTGGCAGAAATTGGCGCACTCATAGACCCGAATTTCTACCGCACTCCAGACTTCGACGAGCAGGATTTCGACTACGAGGCAACGGTCGTAATACCCGTTTACAACAGAGCCAAGACAATATCTGACGCTGTAAAATCGGCATTGGCACAAAAAACATCGTTTAAATTCAACGTAATTGTAGTAGACAACCACTCTACCGACGGAACAACAGAAATATTGGATAAGCTGGCGGCCGACGAGCGGCTTGTGCACATCATTCCGCAACGCACCGACTTGGGCATTGGCGGTTGCTGGAACGAGGCCATAGACAGCAGCCTGTGCGGACGGTTTGCCGTGCAGCTCGACAGCGACGACCTTTATTCCTCTGAGCATACTCTGCAACGCATCGTCGACACCTTCCACAGTCAGAAAGCGGCTATGGTGATTGGAAGTTACCGCATGTGCAACTTCCAGTTAGAAACACTGCCGCCCGGACTAATAGACCATAAGGAGTGGACCGACGACAACGGATGCAACAACGCACTGCGCATAAACGGACTGGGAGCGCCCAGAGCTTTCTTCACGCCATTGGCACGACAGATAAGATTTCCCAACACCAGCTACGGCGAAGACTATGCCATGGGGCTTGCCTTCAGCCGCCGCTACCGCATAGGCCGCATCTATGACGAGCTGTATCTGTGCCGCCGCTGGGAGGGCAACAGCGACGCGGCACTGAGCATTGACAAAATAAACGCCAACAATTTTTACAAAGACCGCCTGCGCACTCTTGAAATTTCAGCACGCCAGCAGCTCTCGCAAGGCAAGCCAGACATTGCCGCCGACAACCGCCTGCAGAGATTTTTCAACCGTCAGCTGGAAATCTGGGATGTGCCAAACCGCAACTATCTGCAGCTGTGCAACGTCAAGACCCGTGACTTCGGCGACTGCGAAGTGCAGTTCAACCCGGCGAGAATTGTGTCGACAGGCGCAAAAATCGACAAGGCCTCAATTGCCGGGCGCCCATGCTTTCTGTGTGAGGCTAACAGAAACGGGCGGCAGATGTCGAAGGTTTTGGAATGCGGACTCGAGCTGCTCGTAAACCCGTTCCCTATCCTGCCTATGCACCTCACACTGCCCACACGAAGCCATCAGCCACAGAGCATCACGGTGCTGTATCAGAAAATATTCTCGCTGCTCGACAACTACCCTGACATAATGGTATTCTACAACGGCCCGCGTTGCGGAGCATCGGCTCCCGACCACGCACACCTGCAGGCCGGCACATCGGGACTGCTGCCCATACAGAAAAGCTGGCAGCGATATTGCAGAAGTCTTGAGACACTTTACCCGATAAATGATACCGAGAGCATATCGCTCATCACGGAATATACCGTGCCCGCATTCGTGATTCAGAGCCAGACGGCAAAAGGCTATGACTCTCTCTTCAGAAAACTGACAGACGCAATAGGCAAAGACTGCGGCTCTGAGCCGATGATGAACATAGTGGCATGGAAAATCGACGACAATTTTATCACAATAGTTTTCCCACGGAGCAAGCACCGTCCCGACTGCTATTTTGCCGACGACGATACAAAACTTCTCGCATCGCCGGGAGCTCTCGACATGGCAGGACTCATGATTTTGCCACGGAAAGAGGATTTCGAGAGCATAACACAGGAGCGCATGGAAAGCATTTTGCAGGAAGTGGCTATCACGCCGCAACAAGCAAAAGAGATTGGCGAGCGGCTGAGCAGCATGCAAAACAGCGAGCAGGCCATGGCACCATTGGACCATCAGCCAATGGTATCCGTTGGGCTGACAAGCACCGACACCATACGATTTTATCTCAACAAGCCGTTCCTTGCTAAGGGCAAGGAAATCTGTGGTATGCAAGAAGTTACATTCTCTGAGGGCGGACTGTTTTGGAACGGCAACCACTATCGTGAGCTGCTGTTCTCGCCTACAGCCAAAGACGCATCTTTTTCTATCGACAACATAACCATAGGCATAGATTTCCACTGGGAGCGAAAACAGACCCAGACTTTCACAGGAGCGCTGCGGCTGGTGGTAGAGGAGGACAAAATTTGCGCCATCAACGAATTGCCCGTAGAGAGTTATCTTGAGAGCGTAATATCGAGCGAGATGAGCGCTACCTCGTCTTTAGAACTGCTGAAGGCGCATGCCGTGATATCGAGAAGCTGGCTATTGGCGCAAATGGAAAAAAGACAACAACGGCAGACAAGCGGCAACGACTTCTTCTCGTTCGTAAAAAGCGACGACATGCTGATAAAATGGCACGACAGGGAGGACCATACAATCTTCGACGTGTGTGCCGACGACCACTGCCAGCGCTATCAGGGAATAACAAAAAAGACTAACGCACAAGTGGCAAAAGCCGTGAGACAGACCTGCGGACAGGTGCTTACATCTGACGGCAAAATTTGTGACGCAAGATTTTCAAAATGCTGCGGAGGAGCAACAGAGGAATTCCAGTTCTGCTGGGAGAATGCTCCAAAAACTTATCTCAAAGGAATTGCTGACAGCAAAGAGACCACCGCACTGCCCGACCTGACCATAGAGGAAAATGCCGAAAAATGGATAAGAACCGCACCAGATGCCTTCTGCAACACCGGCGACAAGAAAATTCTCAGCCAGGTGCTCAACGACTACGACCAGGAAACCGCCGACTTCTACCGCTGGAAAGTGGAATACACAGCCGGAGAATTGAAGAGCCTCATCGCAACAAAACTAAAATTGGAACTGGGCGACATCATAGACCTTGTACCTGTAGAACGGGGTAAGAGCGGACGAATTTCGAAACTCAAAATTGTAGGCACAGAGAAGTCGTTCACCATAGGGAAGGAACTGGAGATAAGACGCGCGCTCAGCGATACCCACCTGTACAGCTCGGCATTTGTTGTAGACAAATCAGGCACTGGTGAAAATGGCGTTCCGCAGAAATTCACACTTACCGGAGCCGGATGGGGACACGGTGTAGGTCTATGCCAGATAGGTGCCGCCGTTATGGGCGAAAAAGGATATTCCTACGACCAGATACTGCTTCACTACTATTCAGGCGCTAAAATCACAACCCTTTATCAATAACGGTGCTGATTATGGATAACAGACGACACGATGCCAAGTCACCAATGCAGTGGATTCCGTCCCTTTATTTCGTGAAGGGACTGCCATACGTTGTGCTCATGACGGTATCGCTTGTGCTGTACAAGCAATTGGGACTCTCAAATGCCGAGACAGCATTCTACACATCGTGGTTTTATCTGCCATGGGTGCTGAAACCATTGTGGATGCCATACGTAAGCCGCATGGCAACCCACCGCTGGTGGATCTTACTGACCGAGATATTGACGGGAGCATCGCTGGGAGGAGTGGCTTTCACACTTCCAACCCCATTCTGCATCCAGGCCTCATTAGCCTTGTTTTGGCTGACGGCTTTCTCGTGCGCTTTCCATAACCTCTCGGCAGACAATCTTTTCCTGTACAAATTAGGCCCTCGCCATACGTTTTTGTATTGGACACGCACCGTATTCTACCGCCTTGCCACATTTGTGGCTCAAGGCATACTCGTAATGATAGCCGGCAATCTGCAGGTTGTCTACCGCGACAGCATCAGCTACTCATGGAGTCTTGTTTTTTATGGGGTCTCGGCATTGCTCGTCATGCTGTGGGTATGGCACGGCTTGTCGGTGCCTTCCGACAATCTCACACAGAAACAGAAAGCGTTGCGGAAAATTCCGCCTACGGTTGACGAGGTCGTAGACACCACAAAACTATTCTTCCGCAAGCCGCATGCACTGTATGCCACCCTGTTTCTGTTGCTGTTCAAGTTGCCAGAGGGATTGCTGTCGAAAATATCAATACTGTTTCTTATCGACGCCTCACACCGTGGAGGACTTGGACTCTCGCCACAGGAATACGGACTTGTCTCGGGAACAATCGGAGTGGCAGGATTGTCGTTAGGCGGAATGCTTGGCGCAATGGCAATGGTGCGTGGAGGGCTAAGACGGGGGCGTTCGCCTATTCCAGAAGCAGTGCCGCTGCCAAATATCGTTTATCTATATCTCTGCCACGCATTGCCCGGCAACCTTCTCATCATATCCCTCTGCCTTTTCGTAGAACAACTTGGCTACGGTTTCGGCTTTGTGGGATATATAATGTTTATGAAACACTTTGTATCAGGATATCTCCGCCGCCCTCATCTGACGTTGGGAAAATCGCTCATGGCTCTCTCCATGATGGTGCCCGCTATGGCATCTGGATGGCTACAGTCAATGATGGGCTATCAGAACTTCTTCCTCATGGCAGTGTGCAGCGGCATAATGACTCTTGCCGTCACCCGGCTCGCATATAGAGCCATAATGGAAAAGCCGTCTATATAGGTGGGGACTATAAGTCAGCAATTGGGCACAGGCAGCGCACCCTCCAGCTCAAGCAGCTTACGCTTGGTGCCAAGTCCACCTCCGTAACCGGTCAGCGTATTGTCGCTGCCTATGACACGGTGGCAAGGTACAAAAACTGATATTGCATTGGCACCGTTGGCGTTTGCCACCGCACGTACAGCCTCAGGCATGCCTATTCTACGCGCCAACTCACCATAAGAGATTATTTCCCCAAAAGGAATTTTCCGCAACTCATTCCATACCTTTTTCTGGAAGTCGGTACCGGCAAACAACAACGGCACATCAAACACTCTGCGCTCTCCTGCAAAAAACTCATCAAGTTGTTCCACAGCTTTTTCTATCACATTCGACGTTCCTGTCTCAAACCTGGCGTCCAGCAGTCTTTCGAGCCTTTTGTCAATACGGCTGCAATGTCTCTCCTCTGTTTGCCAGTCGCACAGACAAGGGTAAACACCATAACAGCCGAGCCTCAGTACTCCGCATGGTGAGTCATAACGTCTCGTCTTGATAATGTATTTTTCTCCCGCCATTTTTTAATATGGATTTTACACGTTCTCTGCGGCAGCTATTCAGCCATCCGCAATAAAATACACGTTCTTGGAAATGCCTGTTTACTTTGTATTTACCACCACGGCACATACCGAGCACGAGCAAATGGCGAATAGCATGGCGTATATCATCAGCGGAGATATGGCGCTGAGGTCGACAGACAATACGTAGGCCGCCATGTTCACAACGCTGTTTACAAATACCGTGCGCAATGTGTCTATACCGCCAGCAAGGAAGAACACAACAATTCCAGCAACCGTACATATCAGTTGCCAGATTATGTACGGGCGCGCCGACTGCTGCGGTATGCGCTGCATAACTTTCTGTGAGAAGCCGTCATCGGCAATGTCCTGTCGCTGCCCGTCGAAGAACTTCATCAATAGTATGTCGTCATTATTTTCCATATCCGTTTTGTCTGAGATAGTTTGCCAATTTCTGTTTTCCCCTAAAAAGATGCGACTTTACGGTGCCCTGCGCCATACTGGTAATCTCTGCTATCTTGTCGAGAGTCTCGCCTTCCATAAGTTGCAGCGTAACGCAGAGCCTCTCGCTATCGCTCAGCAATGCCAACGCATTGTAAATATCCATTTTCTCGGCAGACATAGTTTCCCTGCCCGTAATGGCTTGTGCCTCGCCGTTGTCTATGTCGCCGGCAGGCCGTTGATGTCTCGTATAGTCGTAAAACACATTGTAGGCAATGCGGAACAGCCATGTCGGGAAACTTGAACGCATCTGAAACTGCCGTAAACAAGTGTATGCCTTGACGAACGTGTCTTGGGCGAGGTCGTCGCTCAAGGGCTTGTTGCCGAGCGTCTGGCTCATAAAGAACCGGCGTATGGGCGACTGATACTTCACAACTAAGCTGTCGAAAGCCCTCGTGTCGTGAAACATCGTCACCCTGGTAACAAGTGTTATGTCGTCTAAGCCGCTCACTGGGAAACTGGTTTAATGTTTAAAGATTAATGTTTAATGTGGGATGCACTATTATTATGGTTTAATGTTTAGAGTTTAAAGTTGCATTTTACATTAAACTTTAATCCCTAATCTGTTTTGTTTTTATCGTTTTTGCGGCTTATGTATATGTAACCGAGGCCATAGCAGGCTACAAGTGCGCCCACGGCTGATAATACAGAAATTTCCATTATCATTCCCATCAACAACAAGCCTACGCCGATGGAAGTGTTCTTTACGCCTTTTTCCCTGTATTGCGTGTCAATTTCCACATCAGTCTCAGGCAGAGGCTGTCCCTGCTCAATGGCTTTGGCTGAGAGAGTGACGTTGTCGTTGTGGCGCTTTATCAGCATGCGGATGATGAGGGCAAGAATGATGAACGGCGAGATGCAAAGAAGGAAAAGCAAAAGCAAAATGAAGATGGCGAGGAAAATGCCGCCAATGCCGAAACCTATAGTCTTTGCCCACAAGTCTAACGGTGTGCCGCTGAACATATCGTCAATATCCTCATCATAGTCTACCGTGTAGGTCTGTGTGGCAGTAGTTGATGTTTGTGCCGGATCAACAACAGACGTTGTGTCAGAGAAAGCCTCAATGCCGTTGTTGTCTGTGGTGTCGGCAACTTGTGTAGTTTGCTGCGCTACAGGATGATGGCGATGTTTCTGTGCTGTGGCAGGTGTGGTGACATACAGCATCATGGCTGCCATAGCTGCCATAATTGTCAAGAAAGTGTATCGTTTCATATCTTACTGTTATTGTTTTTACAGTTATTTGACGAAGTGAGTGCCTGTTTTGTTGCGAATATACGAAAAAAAAGTTATTTTTGCATCCGAAAAGCATAAAAACAGCATGACATTACCTGAAGATTTCAAGACATATACACGCCAGCTGATGGGCGACAGCCTTTACGACAGCTTCATCGCAGGCATGGGCGAGGATGCACCTGCAAGCATAAGGATTAATCCGTTCAAAGTAGATGCCGGCAACATGACGGTGGCAGGCAACAGCGGCGGTGTGCCATGGTGCCCATACGGTTATTATCTTGAGGGCAGACCGCCTTTCACCTTCGACCCTCTGCTTCATTCGGGCGCATATTACGTCCAGGAGGCATCGTCTATGTTTATAGACCACGTTGTCAGACAGATCATGAGCAGCGAGCCGATAAGCGTTCTCGACCTCTGTGCGGCACCCGGCGGAAAGTCTACTTGTGCTATGTCGGCATTGCCACATGGCAGCGTTATGTTCAGCAACGAGCCAATCAGACTAAGGGCGGCAGTGCTGGCAGAGAACATCATTAAGTTTGGCAAAGACGGCATGATTGTCACCAACAACTATCCCGCCGATTACCGCAAAGCCGGGATGGAGTTTGACGCCGTTATAGCCGATGTACCATGCTCTGGCGAGGGAATGTTCAGGAAAGACGCAGGTGCCGTCAGCGAGTGGAGCACTGACAATGTTGCTAAATGCCGTAATCTGCAGCGCAGCATCGTAGAGGATATATGGCCGTGTCTTAGGCCTGGCGGCATTATGGTTTATTCCACATGCACCTTCAATGCCCACGAGGACGAGGAGAATGTACAGTGGATAGCGAATGAGTTTGGAGCCGACTTCGTGGAAATAGACACTAAACCAGAGTGGAACATTACAGGAGCGCTGACAGGAGACATGCCTGCCTACCGCTTTATTCCCGGTGTCTCTAAAGGCGAGGGGCTATTTATGGCAGTGTTGCGGAAGCATGGCGACAGCCTACGGGGAGGCATGAGGCTCAACGAGCTTACAGCATTGGCATCAAAACGGCTGAAAATCATAGCTAACGGCGTAAAGGCTCCTGCCATAAAAGGCAAACAGACAATACCCGACCACAGCGAGGCTATGAGCATTCTCACTCCAGAGAACAAATATACAAGAGTAGACATTGGCTACGACAAGGCTATAGCCTATCTGCGCCATGAGGCCATAACATTGCCCGAAGACGCACCTCGTGGCATTGTCGAGCTGACATACCACGGCATGGCTCTTGGCTTTGCCAAAAACCTCGGCAACAGGGCAAACAACCTCTATCCTCAAGAATGGAGAATTAAGAGCACACACATACCGTCCGACTTCAATCCGATATTGTTATGGTAAATATAATCGCCATTGTCGACAGTGACAGAGCCATTGGATATCAGAACTGTCTGATATACAATATTCCTGAGGACATGAGACATTTCAAGCAGCTAACCATGGGACACGCAGTGATAATGGGAAGGAAAACATTCGAGTCGCTGCCCAACGGAGCGTTGCCCGGAAGAAGAAACATAATAGTAAGCCGAAACATTGAGACTATTGACGGAGCCGAGGTCTACGAGTCTATAACAGAAGCCCTAAACGCCTGCCGAAACGAGGAAGTCTTTATAATAGGCGGCGCAGAAATCTACCGGCAAACAATAAACATTGCCGACCGTCTGTATCTTACCGTTGTCGACAAAAGGGCACAGGCTGCCGACGCATGGTTCCCACCTTACGACGGATGGGAACTGAAAGAGAAAAAGCAGAATGCGGGATTTGCATTCTGCATGTATGAGGCTCCCCTTTCTCCCGGCGGGGGGTGAAGAACGAAAAAACAACGTTCTCAAAATCCTCAACGGGTGGGCAGGGAGGCTTCCTCTTCCTCCTCCTCATCATCATAGTCAGGTATTGGCAACTGACGGTCTATCACGGCATTGAACGACACGATAGTCTCGCTGCGCGAAAGTCCCAACGGCTGCAGCTTGTCGTGTATGATGTTGAGAAGATGGTGGTTGTTGAGAGCGTATATTTTCAAAAACATATCGTATCCGCCCGTTGTATAATGGCACTCCACAACCTCCGGTATCTGCTTTAGCCTGTCGAGTACTTTATCAAAATCCTCAGGGTCTTTCAGATACAGTCCCACGTATGCGCATGTCTCGTAGCCTATCTTCTCAGGATTGATTATAAACTGCGAGCCTTGCAACACTCCCGAGCTAACAAGTTTCTGTATGCGCTGGTGAATGGCGGCGCCACTCACATTGCAAGCTCTTGCAACCTCAAGGAAAGGAATCCTTGCGTCTTGAGCTATCATTCTGAGAATTTTCTTGTCTAAAGAGTCTAATCTGTGTGACATGTTATTAAATATTTATTCTATTTGTCGGCAAAGTTAAAATAAAAGACTTAAACCACAAAAAAACTCCTCAAATAATTCATAACACCACCACAAAAACATCAAATCTCCCTTGCCGAATAGCAAACATTGTATATGCGCGCCTGACGTATAGCCTGCTTCACTGCCGTCACTATCCCCATCGGCGCCTTCTTGTCGGCTTTTATCGAGACAACTATTTTCTGCTTGTCCTCGGGCGACATTTCCGCTTTCTCTTTCAGCAGACAGCCCGTAACCTCGTCAATGGAGATTATCCTGCCGTTCATCTGAATATTCGTAGGCTCTCCTGTGACTGTGCCGTCGTCGTCCGTCTGCCTGCCTATATATATATATACAGTGGCAGACTTTTTCCCGGCTTGGGACAGCGAGCTGCCTTGCGGCATGTCACATTTCACCCTCATAGTCTCAGTCCGCATGTGGGTAACAATCATGAAGAAAAACAACACCACAAAAATCAGGTCGGGCAACGATGCCGTGTTCAATTCCGGTATCTCGCGCCGGTTGCGTCTTATAAGGCTCATATCTTCTCCTCCCTTGTGCCGGCTGACACATTATATTGCTCGCTTACACGCATAGGGCACAGTTCCCTGACACGGTCACGCTCAGAGTCGTCAAGCCTGGAGAACGGCCGGTTATAGAGCTTCAGCGATATTCCGTTCCTTACATCAGCGTATGCCATCATTATCTCGTTCTGTATCTGGAAATAAGTATCGTACGAAGATTCGGGCGACGCATTGACTGTTATCACGTGCTGTTTCCCCACCCTGCAAACGAAGTCACGTACCTGTCGGCGAAACCGTTTTTTTACTATTGGCTGCCCGTCTACGAACGCGGAGTCGGCAGACGTTATCTCTATTTCCATAAGGCGGTCTTTGCTTATCTCCGTTTCCTGCTGCTCTTTCTTGTTGTCCATTGGCGGCAACACACGTCTCAGTCCCTTGTCTGCATCCATAGATGTGGTGACAAGGAAAAACACCAGCAGCATAAACGATATGTCGGCTGTAGATGTGGTGTTCAGTCTCGGGACGAACCGCCTTTTTCTGCGTTTAATCATTCTGTTTCTTCATTCTTCATTCTTCACTCTTCATTCTTCACTCTTCACTTCCTTCTGCCGTTTGCAACCGTTGCGCCTATAATTATGACTATGCCTGCGGCAACAAGCAGCAATGCCGAGCAGACGAACATGTCGGCAGTCCTCAGCCACAGCGTGTCTGTATATTCTTTTCCATTTATGAATATCATGTCCGACGAACCGAAAGCAAATGTCAGCACCAACACTGCAACTACGGCAGCCACAGTAGAATATGCTATTTTCTTGACAGGTATGTTGTTTACGATTCTGCCTCCACGCCCTGCCTGTTTGAGCGACCTTGCCACAGCCCACACCGTGAGCGCAAGTGCCACAGCGAGTATCAGTGCGGCGAAAACCATCAGAACGTCAGTAAACACAGGGGCTGTGAAGTTTGAGTTTTCCACGTAAGGAGTATCGTAGCCAACGAGCCAAAACAGGGCAAACACCACGGCCGCCGTCCACGTTATGATGTGGAAGACACGGCGGCTGGCTCTGTTGCCCACAGGCAGACGGAAGTCTTTGAAACTGGTGTGTCTCATATTCTTTTGTTATTTTCGTCCGTTCTTATATCGTGTCAAAGAGTCAAGCAGGGTTATCGCGCTCTCCTCCATCTGGCTCGTAAGGTGCTCTATTTTCGAGAGAATATAGTTGTAGAACATCTGCAACACTATAGCCACGATTATACCGAAAATGGTTGTTATCAGCGCAACCTTCATACCCGACGCCACAATGGTAGGGCTGATGTCGGCAGCCTGCTGCATCTGGTCGAAAGCCATTACCATACCGATTACCGTTCCGAGAAAACCAAGCGAGGGTGCCAATGTGATAAAAAGCGTAATCCATGAGCATCCCCTCTCGAGGTTGGCAACCTGCACGCTGCCATAGCTCGACACCGAGCGCTCTATGTTCTCGGTGCTCTCGTTTATGCGCTCAAGACCCTGATAACAGATAGAGGCAACCGGTCCGCGTGTGTTGCGGCACAGCTCCTTTGCGCCCTCTATGTCGCCCTCCATAATCTTAGCGTCCACGTCGGCAATGAACTTCTTTGCGTTTATCTCGGAAAGACTAAGGTAAATAATCCTCTCAATGCAGAAAGCCAAACCAAGCACAAGCGCCAAAGCCACCAGCGACATAAATCCGGCATTGCCCTCTATGAACTTGCGCTTCAGGGCGTGACGCAGGCCGCCGCCCTCCTCCACCTCCTCGCCGCTGTTGCTCAGATAGCTCTCTGCGGCAGCTACAACAGAGTCGGCCTCGGTTAAAGACAAATCGGCAGAGTCTGTTGCCACAATCTCGGTATTTACGCTGTCGTTGCCGTTTGCCGCCATTATGGTGCAGTCCGAATGCCACAATGCCAGCATGCTGACAAATGCTATTACGAAAATCTTTCTCTTCATGTGCTTTTGTTACTTTTTCTACAATATCGTGCAAAAATACGAAAATCAGATATAATACCAAAACATAATTTACCAATACCCGATATTATTAAGTTTTTATAACTCTCAAAATGGCGGTGGGCAGTTGAGGCAAAAGAGTCCCGCCAACATACATACGGACGTACAGGGCTACACATACATACGCACAGCCCTACACATACGGACGTGTAAGCCAAGACGTACGTGCGTCTTTTTAACAATTCCATAATCCTAATCATACAAAGAGATTATACTATGATGCTGCAAGTGACCTATGCACTTTCGCCAACAGGTGGCATATAAAAAATAGAGACATGCCATGAAGCATATCTCTATCTTGCGGAAAGAGGGGGATTCGAACCCCCGAATCGGTTTCGCCGATTACACGCTTTCCAGGCGTGCCTCTTCAGCCACTCGAGCACCTTTCCTTGTTTCGGTTTGCAAAATTATAGTTTTCCAACCGAAAATGGGCAGGGTGGTTATATCATTTAATATTCTTTAACGGGTTCCGAACAGTTTTAGTGCCGTTGCCGTTGTTGTTCTTGCAACCTCTTGCTCACTTACTCCATAGCACTCGGCAAGCTGGCGGCATATCAGCGGAACGTATGAGCTCTCGTTGCGTTTTCCCCTGTTGGGTACGGGTGCCATATACGGACTGTCTGTCTCAAGCACAATTCTTGACAGAGGCACAGCGGCAGGCAAGTCCTCACGCAAATGACTACTCTTGAAGGTAAGCACTCCTCCGATGCCCAACACAAACCCGTCGAACGACAAAAGCTCGGCCGCTTCTTTCTGGTTGCCAGTAAAACAATGAAACACACCGCCACACAACTGGGGCTGATACTTGCGCAATATGGCAACCATCTCGTTTTGTGCCTTGCGGCAGTGTATCATAAGCGGCATCCGATATTCCACAGCCCAACGCACCTGCTCCTCAAAGGCCTCAAGCTGCTCAGCCTGAAACTCTCGCGACCAATAAAAGTCGAGACCAACCTCGCCAATAGCCACGTATTTGTCTGAGATTAGAGGCCTCATCTGTGCCAGCACATCACGGTAGTCGCTCTTCACATCCTCAGGATGCAGACCTATCATAGGCACGGCATATCCTGGAAACCTGCGGCACACATCGTCGATAGTTGCCAGCGACTCCATATTTATGGCAGGCACCATTATCATTCCCACACCGGCATCCTTGGCTCTCTGCACCACCTGCTCAAGGTCATCACGAAACTCCTCGCCATCTATATGGGCATGGGTATCGATAAGCATATTTTCTGCTACACACAACATAATCAGTACTCTCTGTGCATCATTTGCTCGGCGTATGCAGCCAATTCAGCTTTCCGCTCTGCCGGTGCGTTTACCGCATCGAGATATTTTCGGCTCTGGTTGAAGAAATATTCTATTTTCTCCTGTGCGAGCTTGTCAATGCCTATCTTGTTATAAATATCGGTGACGGCTGCAATCTTCTCTTTCGCATCGAAGTCGGTAGCCGTTGTCCACCTCGTAAGCTCTGCGCGCTGCTCACCGTTGGCTTTGTTGAATGCGTTGATGAGCATATAGGTCTTTTTGTTCGACACGATGTCGCCGCCAATCGCCTTGCCAAATACCTTCGTGTCGCCATAAACGTCAAGATAGTCATCTTGCAACTGGAAGGCAAGGCCTATCTGCTCGCCAAACTTATAGAGATTTTCAGCATCCTCGGCAGGCGCGTCGGCAAGCAGGGCACCCATCTTCAGGGCACAGGCCAAAAGCACGCTGGTCTTCAAGCGGATCATTTCTATGTACTCGTCCTCCGTAACATCCTGTCGGGTCTCGAATTCCATGTCGTATTGTTGCCCCTCGCCAATCTCGAGTGCTGTTTCTGTAAAAAGACGGAGCACTGGCGCGAGCTTGTCGTCGCTGCAACATGCCATGCGCCCGAATGCCAGAACAAGCATAGAGTCGCCGGAAAGAATTGCGGTGTTGGCATCCCATTTGCGGTGAACAGTCATCTGTCCGCGTCTCAGATCGGCATTGTCCATCAGGTCATCGTGCAGCAGAGTGTAGTTGTGGTACGTCTCTAAAGCGCACGCCTGCATCAGAATGCTTTCTGGATCGTCTTTGAAAATGTTGTAGCCGAGCAGCATCAGCACAGGGCGGATGCGCTTGCCGCCTATTGAAAGCACATACTTTATAGGCTCGTATAGCGACTGTGGCTTACGGTCGTAAGGCAGGTTCTCAAGATATGAGTTTACTGCTGCCAATATTTCTTTTGAAGTCATCATATTTATTTAATTCATAATTCTCAATTCATAATTCATAATCGCAAATTCATAATCCTCATGGCGCATGCCAATTATGAATTATGAATTATACATTATGAATTGTTCATCAGATTTTAAACACAACTGGAATGGCAAACATAGTCCGGCAAGGCTTTGCATCCATTATGCCGGGCTTCCACCGTGGCATTCTGCGTATCACTCTCAGTGCCTCGTCGTCGAGTATGGGATCTACAGATTTCTGTATTTTGGGCGACGATATGCTTCCGTCTTTGTTCACTATGAACGACACCACGACTTTTCCCTGGATTTTGTTTTTCTGCGCCAATTCGGGATATTTCAGGTTGGCGGTGAGCCATTTCATAAACTCAACGACACCGCCTGGAAACTCGGGAAGTTTCTCAACAGTTGTCAGAACAGCAGAATCGGATGCGGCGACAGGTATTTGCGGCACGGCTTGGGTTACGGTTGCGTCCTCAGCCTGTCCCTCCCCCTCGCCTGTCAGCAAATCGCTTGTGGCAGAAGATATATTCCCGGCGTTATCGGTCTCACTCTCAACGGCCTTGATTTTTTCCGTTACCGACTTCGACTGCGGAGCTTCGGCGGCAACCATATCCGACTGGTCGATGGCTGGTGCCAATTCAAGCTCTTGTGTCATCTCGTCCGTAATGTCGCCAAAGTCTGTATCATCAGATTCTGACGTGGAATACTCTAAAGCGGCGAGCAACAGCGACAATGCCACGAGCACTCCAAGCATGAAGCTCATGGGACGGTATTTTTCTATGTCGGCCTTGTTACTTTTCTTCGTTTCCACACTAAATCTGACGGTTTTACGTTATTATTCTTGTAATTCAAACGCAAAATTACGTCATATATTTGAAAAAAGACGTATCTTTGCCGATAATTTGCAAAAAATAAATGAAGAGAGCCGTTTCTGCACTTATATTAACGTTTTGCGCCGCCGTTGTCTCCGCACAGGTCAGCCAAAACGTGTACAACTTCCTCCGTTTGCCCGTGAGCGCACATGCCGCAGCTCTCGGTGGCGACAACATAACTATCATCGAGAACGACGCATCGCTGATGTTTCACAATCCGGCATTGCTCTCGTCGGTTTCCGACAAGACCGTCGGGATAAACTACATGAGCTACATGTCGGGCGCAAACACGGCAAGCGCATCGTTCAACCGCACTGTAGGCGAGCGTGGCTCGTGGGCTGCGTCGGGGCAGTACATGAACTACGGCACTATGAAAGAGGTTGACGAGAACAATGTGCAGACTGGCGAGTTCTCGGCAAAAGACATCGCTCTGACAGGCTATTTCTCGTACATGCTCACCGACAAGATTGCCGGCGGTGTGGCAACACGGTTTATTGCATCGTATATTGGCGACTACAACTCCGTTGCAATGGGCGTGGACCTCGGACTTAACTATTACGACGGCGAGCGTGGATGGTCTGTATCGCTGCTGGCAAAAAATCTCGGCGGCCAGTTGTCTGCCTACGATGAGAATTATGAGAAAATGCCTTTCGACCTGCAGCTTGGCGTTTCGAAACGCCTTATGGGTACGCCGCTGAGGTTTTCGGCAACTCTCGTAGACCTGAACCATACGGGATATAAATTTATAAACCACTGGGTGATGGGGGCCGAACTGTTGCTGTCAGAGACCATCTGGCTTGGTGCCGGATATAACTTCAGACGCGCCAACGAGATGAAGATTACCGATGCTGAGAGCGAAAGCAGCCACGGAGCAGGCCTGTCGTTTGGCGGCGGCATAAATCTTGAGCGCCTGCAGCTCAATGTGGCATACGGCAAATACCATGTGTCAAGTTCGTCTATAATAATAAACTTAGCATATAAACTATGAAAAAAATCACCATAGCCATCGACGGCTATTCTTCGTGTGGCAAAAGTACAATGGCAAAGCAGCTTGCCCGCAAATTAGGCTACATTTACGTTGATACCGGCGCTATGTACCGCTCGGTTACACTATATGCGCTGCGCAATGGAATTTTCAATGCCGACGGCACAATAGACACCAAACGTCTTGAGACAGAGATGCCGAAAATTGATATCTCATTCCGTGTAAATTCCGAGACGGGGTGCCCCGACACATACCTGAACGGCGAGCTGGTGGAAAAAGAAATCCGCTCGCTTGATGTAAGCAACCATGTAAGCCCTATCTCCGCATTGCCGTTTGTGCGTGAGGCTCTTGTTGCGCTGCAACGCCAGATGGGAGCAGAAAAGGGGGTTGTGATGGACGGGCGCGACATAGGCACAACCGTTTTTCCCTATGCCGAGCTGAAAGTTTTTGTTACGGCAAGCACAAAGGTAAGGGCACAGCGCCGCTACGACGAGCTTCAGGCCAAGGGCATGCCGGCTGACTTCGACGACATTCTTGCAAACGTTGAGCAGCGCGACTATATCGACACCCACCGTGAGATAAGTCCGCTGCGCAAGGCCGATGACGCCATAGAGCTTGACAACAGCAACATGACCATTGAGGAGCAGGACAAATGGCTAATGGAACAAGTTGAACATAATTTGTAATTCATAATTCATAATACACAATGCATAATACATAATTATTATGGCGTATGCCAATTATGTATTATGCATTGTGTATTATGAATTATTTCTACATCATCGGCATCATCGGACCGCCAAATCCACCGGGAGGGGGCATACGGCGGCCATTCCTGTCACCTCTCGGGCCGCCCTCTCTCATCTGCTGATGTCCGGCTTTGCCACCGAACAAATTGAGGCGATACTGCACACGGAGCATGGCGTATGAATTGATGGAGTTGTACTCGGTATCGCTGCGCTGAGTGGCACTGATGCTGCGTAAGAAAGTGCTTTGCTGTCCGAGCAGGTCGAAGAATTGGAGCATTACCACCAGCGGCTTGCCTTTCATAAAGCCCTGCGATATCTGCGCATTCCACACCAGCTCGTTGGTGTTCATAGACTGGTCGTTGTATCCGCGGCGGCTGCGCTCGTGTATGTCGGTGGAGATTGTTGTTCCCCAAGGCAGGGTTACATTGAAATTCGCACCATAAGAGAACTGCCATGTATCGAGATTGTTGCGCTCCTGCAGCTTGTTGCGCGAGTGGTTGTAGTTCAGCGAGCCGTCAAGCTCAATTTCCAGCCAGTCGTTGCGGAAGCTGCCCGCCAGACGCTCGTTTAAGCCTGTGGTCTTGGTTATGTTTTTCTGCGAGTCTGAGTTGCGGTTCAGCGATATGTAGCCCACATTGTTTGAATATGAGAGATTTGTCCAGGTGTTTACGTTCCATCTGCCGGCAGAGTCGAGCGGAGTGTTGAACATAAAGCCTCCATTCATATTCCAGTTGCCGTTTATGTTCTCAGGTCTTGATATGGTACCGCCCGTTGTCTCGTTGTAGGTCACTTTTCTCGATACAGAGTTGCGTGTGTTACTATATCTCACGTGTGCCATTAAAGTCTGCTGTGTCTTTTCGAAATACCCCCGGAATGTTGCGTCAAGATTGTTTGTGAACGACGGCTTCAGTCCCGGGTTACCCTTCGTGATGCTAAGCGGATTGCTGTCGTCGGTGATGTCAATAAGGTCGCTCATGCTTGGCTGCGATGTCGTGCCACGATAGTTTATTCTGAGGTTTGTAACCTTGTTGAAACGGTATCGGAAATCTACGGTTGGAGAGACGTTGAGCACATGGCGAACAGTATCGACAAATTTGCCCTGGTAGTCTTGTGTGAAGTTCGACGACTGCGGCTGCAGAAGTCCGCCGGCATTGAAGTCGAATTTGTCGCGTATCATTCTGAACATCAGCTCAATGTCGTGCGTATAGTTTTTGTATTCAGAATAGCGGCTCAGCGCATCGTCGTAGTAGCTGTCGAGCGGCTGGTCAAGACGGCTCAGGTATCCGTCCCAGTTACGGTAGTGGTTGCTCACGCCGCTGAAGAAGTCCTCGCCCATGTTGCTGAAGTCGTAGGTTGAGCGCTGGCTTTTCTGGAAGCTGTAGTTAAATTTGTAGCTCAGTTGCAGGAACGTTGCTTTCCACAACGGCTCGCTGTATGTAATCTGTGCGCTGTAGTTGTAGTTTTTCGACGGTGTCAGATTATACCGGTTTGTCTGATACGTAGAGTCGTTGCCCAGATGGTCCTTCACCTGATAAAGGTGTACATTGCTTGTCGACAGGCTCTTGCTGTCCGATTTTGTATAGTTTGCGTTCAGCTGCAGTGTTATGTTTCGTCCCTTGTTGTTCAGCTTCCGGTTCAGTTGCAGCATACCGCCAAATCTGTTGCTGCCGCTGTTTGAAAGAGATGTATTGCGGCGGTTGTTAATCATAAGGCTGTCGGCGGCAAGCAATTTGAAAGACTCTTCCGACAACGGGTCTGTGACATAAAGATACGGGTCGTCAGCAAAAGATGCCGACGCGCTTCCCGAGCGGCTGTCGGACGAAGAATGGCTGAATGTAGGACGGAACAGAATGTTTGTCATGCTGTCGGGCATCCACTCTATGCGTGCCCTGGCGTTCCAGCTGTCGCTTCGGCTATAATTCTGCGACAGGCTGTTGCCAAACGACTTGGCTGTAGACACGAAGTTCTCTGTCGACGATTTTGTAAGGCGGTCTCCGTCAGAGTGGTTCCATCTTACGCTGCTGTTTATCTTCAGTTTGTCTTTTATCTCATAGTTGAAATTTGCGCCAAGCATTTTGCTCGAGTTCAGTCCGTTATTGCCGCCAAAACCGCCTCCACGTCCGCCAAATCCGCGGTCGTTCACGTTGTTGGCAGATGCAAAGCCCATAATGCGGGTTGTCGAGTTGAAATGCGCTCCCATCAGCCGGGCGGCATAGCGGTCCTCGGTGCCGGCGCCGACATTTGAGTTCGAGAAAAATCCCTTGTTCATGCCTTTCTTTATTCCGAAGTCGAGCACGGTCTCCTCGTTGCCGTCGTTGATGCCGGTAACCTTAGCCAAATCGCTTTTCTCGTCATACGCCTTAACCTTCTCAACAATTGATGTCGGCAGGTTTTTGAGTGCGGTCTGCGTGTCGCCGGTCATAAACTCCTTGCCGTCGACATATATTTTCTTCACTTCCTTGCCGTTGATGGTAATCTTGCCGTCGTCGTCAACCTGTGCTCCGGGCAACCGTTTTACGAGTTCCTCAACCACCGAGCCTTCCGGTGTGCGGTAGGCGGCGCTATTGTATATAAATGTGTCCTCCTTTACCGCTACTTTCAGCGCCTGCGCCGTAACCTCTGCCTCTTTCAGCAGAATGGCGTCAGTCGCCAAAGGCAATGTGCCCAAGGCTATGTTGTTGTTTTTCTCTATGGTCAGGTTCCTCACCGTTGTCACATACCCCACACTTGATATCTTGAGCAGATATTTTCCGTTCTTGGGAGCCGTTATCTTAAACTCTCCTTTCTCGTTGCTAATTCCGCCTGTCACAAAGGTGCTGTCGGTCTTCAGCAGCTGCACCGTGGTCTGCATCATAGGTTCATTGGAATCCTTGTCCACAATGGTGCCCGCAATTCTCCTGTCTTGCGCCATTGCCGCCACAGCAGCGGACATCAGCAAGACCAATAAAATCGATTTTCTCATATTGAATGGTTGTTGCTTGTCAAATACATCAATTTTGACGTACATCCGACCATTTGGTTTAATCAGTGAACAAAAAAATCTATTTTGTTTTAGGTGGGTTCTATAAATTTCCATCTTTACATATTACGAATAAAACATAAGTAAGTAAGTAATATGCAAAAAATAACTTACGCAATAATTGTATGAATGCGCCACGAAGGGGACAACAGGCACATAGCACCCCTTACAGCTCGTGTATGTGTGCCTTATGAATGCGCCCCGAGGGGGGCTACAGACACAAAGCCCAGGGCATCGCCCTGGGTAATGGGTATTCGTAGCGACGCACCTAGCTAAGGGCAAAAGCATAATTGCATAAGTTATTTTTTAAACCTTACTAAACCCAAAAAGGCTGAGTTCCTCGCTTGGAAGAACTCAGCCCTCATAATTTACTTCTAAA
>OGLR01000382.1_pt1 | contig 22033 bp, 8 predicted proteins | sample 1572931 | NCBI WGS metagenome assembly OGLR01 (sample SAMEA2581997, study PRJEB24529) | metagenome | biome: Human gut stool | place: China | collected 2011 | reverse complement strand
ATGTCCCACATCTCATAGCGGTTGCCAGGACGCTGCCGGCGCTCAGTCTGTGTACCGTCCTGTTTCACGAATGTGCGGTAATGCATGCGGTTCCACACCCATAGTCCCATGTCTTTAGCTATAAGCAGAGCCTTGTCGGTAATCTCCTTATCATCGAAATAAGTAGCTATGTCTATAAGACCCGCCAGCTGTTTATGCACGCTGTAATAAGGTGCCCAAACCCAGTCTGAGTTATTATATGCCCGGTACATCTCTATCAGGGCGCAATGCTGTGCCGGAATGGCGTTAATGTAGCCGTAGCCGTATTTCTCTGGATGCATCTTGTATTTGTCGAAGGCATCCCATGTGCCCTTCATATCCCGCAGCTCAGCCTCCGGCGCAAAGTCGCGCGCCTCCCAGTTGCGCTTCAACTTTGCATCGTACACAAAAGTCAACTCCTGACATTGGCGAAGCTCATTCACCATACGTGTTATATTTTTGCGGAGAATTTCCTTCTGCTCAGGATTGGTAGTCACAGCGTATGCCTGGGCTATTGCCGACATATAGTGTCCAGAGCCATGTCCTTTCAGTTTACAGTCGGGAGCATCCCAGCCATCGCTCCTTGTGTAGCCTTCGGTGGACAGGCCGTAGGTGTCGCGGTAGTTGTACAGTTGCTGTGTAACATCCCAACTGCAAATCTCACGTATGGCCTCCTCACAATTGTGTGTCAGACGGTTGTCGCCATTTATCGTCACCATGTCAAGCGGCACGGTGTGTGCCATTGTTTTTCGTGGAATGATATAGGCATCTGCAACAATGTCGACATGCGCACTCACGGGATAGCCATTTGCCGTTGTCTCGTCGCCTATGATATTTCCTGCCACTTCGTAGCCGCTGTTTACAGGATGCTTGGCAGTATCTGCGGCATTCCGCTCATCGGCAGCCGCAGCATTGCTCCATCTCACCTGACGGAATTCTGAGTAACCATCAGTGTATGTCACCCATACACGATATGGCAACCTTGGCACAGTGCCGGCTGTGCATCTCACCGATATGTCCTCCACCTTGCTGATTGCACGCGGATGGTTCTCTGCCAGTGAAGTCATTGGCTGAGAGAGGCACATAAGGCATATTAATGAATATTTATATACAGATTTCATAATTTTCCTTTTATTGTTTCACAAATTTCTTGTGATTTCTGATGTAGATTCCCGGCTGTAGGCTGTTTGTGTCACCATCCGACACTACCTGTCCTTTAAGATTATATATCTTTCCGTCAACGTTGTATTCCACGATAATGTCAGAAATGCCTGTCGGGTCGTCGTATTCAACGCTACTGAGGGCGGCTTTTGTGTTGTCGTTGTCAATGGTGATGTTGAACACAAACTTTGCGGTTGCCATCTTGCTTGCCGTCTTGCGGTATTTCAGAGCCTGGGCTATGGTGAATGTCTTGCCGTTGGCACAACGTCCCGGATATTGTCCGACGGTGAAGCCCAGCGTATTGGCATCGAACTCAGAGAACACATATCCGTTGGCGTAGCTGCACACATTGCCCGTAGCATTGAACCAGTGGCCGTAACCGTTGGCGGTGCTTCCGCTCTCGGCGAGTGTTCCGTCTGGATTAACAGCATAGAACATTATGCGCCCGTTGTAAGGACCGGTTGATAGATACGACTGCATCTTCGATGCTATTTCGGCCTGTGTGAGCTGGAATGCAGTTCCCAACTGTGCGGCAGCGTCAGCTTTTACGGCAAAGGTTACGCCAGAATGGGCTGAAGAGCTTGCCGGGAATGCCAAATCGTATGTGAATGTGATGTCGGCAATGTCACGGCCGTCTATGGTCGGTGTGCTGTAGACTGTTGCAGAAGATGCGATGTCGGTGCCATCAAACCTTACCTGATAAGGCCATTGGTCATCGCCATCGATGGAGTCATCCCATTTGTGCTGGAAATATTTCGACGGTGCCGGAGAAACCACCAGCCACATTCTGTCAACATTCTCAGGAACCTCAAAACTTACATTCTCAGTAGTTTTTCTTGCACCTGTGCAGTAAACCTTGTCTTCCGAATAGTATCTGCGCTCACCGTTTTTCAGCAGCACAACATATCCGAGACGGAAACCTCGTGAGGCATATTGTACGTTGGGATTATAGTAACGGTAATCTTTCTTCTGCCATTGTGTATCGCCATTAAGGTATTCGCCAGGGTCAGCCTCTGCAAGTGCCGCACGGTTGGCAAGAGCCGTAAACTCTGTCGTAACCGTTGTGCCCGCAGCGGCATTCTCCAACGGAATAACATTGAAGCCTGTGCTTTGCGGACAGCTTGCCAATGCCACCTGATAACTGCCATCCTCAAGCTTTGAGCAACGGTAATCGAAATTGCCAATATAATTATTGCGGTATGGAGCGCAGACATCAAGGTCCCATGTCACCAGTCGGCATGCGTAATCAAAGTACTGACGGAACAGCTCTTCCGTATCAATATCCTTCAGGTGCATATATGCCTCATTGAAATCCACAGGTGTAGTCTCAGGATGGTTCCACACATTTGCCACAGTTTTTATGTCGTTGTATTTCTGGCAGATGTAGTACAGAAACCAGTAACTCTGATAGCGGTGCCACTCGTGGGTGAAGGCATAATTGTGGCTTTTGTTGAATACAAATATGCTCTGGTCATACATCAATTCCGGAAATGTCTGCATGGCCTGCCACTGCGCAGTCTGCTCCCATGTCACACTACCCTTTCCTATCGGACTGTGGAAACCAGTCTCCACATTTGGTGTTTTTCCGTGGTTGGATGCCTCGGCGTAGCACATGTAGTGGAAGGAGTGTCCCACCTCGTGAGCCACAGCCTGACCTACAGGCCAGCATGTATTGGGGCTCAGCCACAATGCCGGTACCATAAAGTCATATCCGCCGCCGTAACAAGCCCATTCTGTTGTGTGGTTCATGAGAATCATCGCCTTGTATTTCTTCAGGTTTGATGTCTCTGGGTCTACAAATCCCAACTGGTTTATCTCAAGATCGTAAAACTGCTCCGCCTTTTTCAGCAGGTCATCTATATCGACACGATATTGTGACGGGGCGTTCGAGGGCAAAGTGTTTCCATACCCCTTGTCCCACAGCAATATGAAGTTCTCGGTCTCACGGCTGCGTGACTTAGACCAAGTGTATTTGTTGTCAGGGTCGCTTTCCGCATATATAAGGGTGTCGGTGCGGTTGCGCCACTCTTCGGGTATGTAGACAGTTTTTTGTGCCAATGCCGCTGTTGACTGAAGCAATGCCGCAACAAACAGAGTTGTATAAATCAGGTTCTTCATTTTAGTCCAAAATTATATAAGCTATATGATTTATAAAAATTATTCCATACCTATTTTGCCGTTCCATTTCAGATACCAGTTTGCGGTGTTGTTCAAGTCACAATTTATCAGTGCTTTCATCTCACCAACATTCTGCTGTCCACGGCGGCTATAAACCTTGTCCGCAAGATACGACGGGGCATTGCGGCGCAGTGCCACACGCATAAGGTCGTGGAAACGGAATCCCTCAAAACAGGTCTCAAGCGCACATTCATCAATGATAAGGTTTTCAACTCCTTCAATCTGATAATCCAGACGCTCGCGGCTGTCGGTGATGTCCCCGTTGTCGGGGAAAGCGTATGTGTCGTCAAGGTCAGCCCATCCTGAGCCACGGGAATGTATTCCAATCGTGTTCTGCGATGTAAGGTTGGCTTTTGTGCGCAACACGTATTGCGTGTTCGGGAAGTCGAACTGACTGAGATAAGCCTCGTCTTCCGGATAATACGGCATGATGTCACTCTCTATCACGCTGTTGTTGACACCCGTTTTCAGAATGGCGAATGCAAAACGCGGGAAACCCGCACGGTTGAGAGCCTCGGCCAAACGCAGATAAACAACAGAACGACGGTAGATGTGAACGTTGCGTGTAGAGAATTTGCTATTGTTCCAACTGTCGTTGTTAAGTGATATATTACCACTCGTATCAAAAGTGTAGCGATTGTTGTAAACAGCAAATAGACGCAGATCACCACGGTCCAGTCCTGTAAGGTCAGAAGGAGCGTACTGCACTTCCTGAGCACTGTTCAGATGGCAGTATTTCTGGCCGGCAGAGAGGTCTCTCAGCTGTTGCGACGGCACCACGAGGTTGTGGTTCTGGTTTCTTGCAGTACTGCTGAATATGTCTCGCAACTCGCTATAGTTGCCTTCCGACGGGATTGAGTCGCCTGGTATCATGGTTATCATCTCGCTGTCGAATGTCTCACGGTTGAAGCAGTTGAGAGAAAATCCGTCACTCTGTATCTGAAATTTGTCATCTTCCCATTCAGCCACGTATGGCTTGAGCGGACATGCGCTGTTCTGTCCGTTTCGTGTGTTCAGGAACTTGTAGTAGCAGAGAGCAGCCTCACGATAGTTGCCTGCCCACAGGTTTAGCTCGCCCATCAGCAAGTAAACAGGGAAATAGAAAAGCTTTGACTCGTTGCCGCGTATGGTTCCGTATTCCGGATATTGCTCGTTGGCGTAGGGAGCAATGTCATCTGCAAAATACTTGCAGACGCTTGTTATGTCTGCTTTCTCGTATTCGCGGTCGGCATCATCCTTGGTCAATATAGGAGTGGTGACAAGTGGCACTTTGCCATAGTTAAGCACCAACTGCAAGTAAGTCCAGGCACGGAACGCCTTCACTGCCGCATATTCACGGCGGAATATATACTCGTTGCGGTTGTTCTTCAGTGCTGTGTCGGCATGAGCTATGAAATAGTTGCAGTTGTTTATCACGGCGTAGTAGTCGCGTGGCGAATTATAGATATTGTCGTCACTGACATTGAATGTCGCAATCTCACGGAGGTATGCCGATGTGTAGTTGTTGATGTCGACAAGGTCGCCACGCAGCTCACCCAACAGCACGGTGCGATCGGCTATTGCCTGCAGCTTGTTCATTATGCCAATAACCGAATACAGAGTGTCAGAGGCATTATTGAGATGATCCTGGTCTGTATATATCACATGTTCAGACTCCTGGTCGAGCATGTTGCCACATGATGTTGTTGTGAGTGTCATACTCCCCACAAGAAGAGATGCATATATTAGTTTCTTCATAATTTTGTCTTTTTACAAATTTATTTTTATTCCCGCTACTATACTGCGGCTCTGGGCAAGCTGGCCGAGGTCGATGCCCTGGCCGATAACAGCAGATGTTGGTGAGAACTCCGGGTCGCTTCCAAGATACTTTGAGAATGTCAGCAGGTTGTTGCCCTGTATCCAGAACTGCATTCCCTGCAGGAAACTTGAGCTCATTGGCAGGGTATAGCTTAAAGTCAAAGACTTGAGTCTCAGATAGCTGCCGTCCTCTATCCACCGGTCGCTGAAGCGGCTGTTGCCCAGAGGGTCTTGGAATGTGGCACGCGGAATGTCAGTCTGCTGTCCTTCTGTCTGCCAGCGGCGTGTCATCGCCAGTGTCTGGTTCATGAAACGGCTTCCCGACTCAAGTTGCTGACGCATGTAGTTGTAGACATCATTGCCGAGCGAATAGTTAAAGTTTACATCAAGACGCCAGCGCCTCCATGTCACAGATGTGAAGATGTTTCCATAGATATCAGGATTTGGGTCGCCAATAATCTCACGGTCGTTGTCTGTGATTTCGTTGTCTCCGTCAATATCGATAAACCTCATGTCGCCAGCCTTGAAATAATGGCGGGTAACACCGTTGCTGTCCATAACATATAGCCCAGCTGCGTCAGCCTCCTCTGATGTTGCGAAAACACCGTTGGTGCGGTAACCGTAGAACAGGTTTGCCGCCTGTCCAATCTGTGTGCGGATGGTTGCGCCGTAGATGTCGGTATCTATTGTAGACTTACCGTCTGGCAGAGCTGTAATCTCATTCTTGTAGTGCCCCACGCTTGCGCCAAGTTCCCATTGCAAGTCTTTTGTGCTTATAATCTTACCCACCGCGGTGATATCGAAACCTTGATTTTTCAAAGCTCCGCCGTTGCTCCAATTCTTCTCAATACCAGAGAGGAAGCCGAGACTTTGGAAAGTCAGCAAGTCAGTAGTCTTACTGTTGAAATAGTTAAAGTTCAAGTGTAGACGGTTGTTCAACAGAGCAGTCTCAAGCCCTATGTTCCATTTCTTTGTAGTCTCCCATTTCAGGTGGTTGTTGCCGATATTGTCGAGAACAATACCCGAGATAGATTGCAAGAACTTAATTCCCCGGAAGTAGCTTCTTGAGGCATTGTAGTCGATGTCGTCGTTACCGCTGATGTCGTAGCCTGCGGTGAGTTTCAGATAATTCACTTCCGTCAGCGGTGCCATCCAAGGCTCATTGCTTATCACCCACGATGCCTGCACACCTGGGAACAGTCCCCATGCAGCACCGCACATATCAAGTGAGCCGTCTGCGTCACGGCCAAAACGGGAAGAGGCGTTGGCTGTGAGGTTTGCCTGCAGGTAGTAGCGCCCCATGTAGTTGTAGTTTGCCTGTGCGTACCATGCTATGTCGGTCCAGCTGTCTTTCTGTCCAAGAGTCTTTACATTCAGCAGGCTCGTTGTGATAAACGGAGTCTTGTCGTTACCAGTGTTATAGCCCAGCTGTGAGTTTAGCGAGTAGTTCTCCCAGTTGATGCGCGCTCCGCCTGTCAGGTGAATGTAGTGTGCGTCGTAACGGTTGTGCCAGTCAATCTGCGTGTTGCTCATCACTGAGTTTTGCTTTGTAAAGAGCGAGCGTGCCTCGTTCTCACGGAATGCCCCCACACTGCTTACGTAGTAGTCGGGCACACCGCTCATCGGGATGTAGTATTTCTCGTTGGTGTTCACGAGGTTGTAGCTGAAATGCTCAATCAATGTGAGATTTTTGCTAAACTGGAATTTCGGAGTTATGGCAATGTTTACCATTGAGTTCTCGAAATGGTTCTTATTCTCAGCCTCGCCATACTCATTGATTGCCAACGGGTTGGCAAGCTTGTAGTTGTAGTTGCTGTATTTTGCGAGAGCCTCATCAAGATAGCTCTCATCACTAATATCAAGGTAGCTGTCCGACAGTTTTCCGTTGGCGTAGGCGTACGGGCTTAGCATCGGGCTCTTGGCGTAGGCAAGGAATGCAGGCGATGTAGGTGTGCCCTCATTGTAATCCAAAGGAGCACCGTCGTTGCGCAGATTGCGCACCTGATTGGCAAACGATGCATCAAACCTTACACTAAACCATTTCAGAAGATTTATATCTGTGTTAAATCTCACGTTCAGGCGGTTCATATCGTTGTTCTCAAGCGAACTCTGATTGTTCACATAACCTAACGACAGATTGTAGGTCGCCACATTGTCACCACCCTCTACGTTTATGCTGTAGTTCTGTGTGAAAGCTGTGCGATAAACCTGGTTTTTCCAGTCTGTATTGTTATGATACTGAGGATAATAATAATACGTAGGATCGTCGTTCAAGAACTTAAAGCTTGTCAGCGTTGTGTTGGTAGTCGACAAGAGGTCTGAAGCATAGCCTTTATATTGGCTTGCATTCATCATGTCGATGAAACGCGGCTCAAGCGTTACGCCTCCCGACAGACTTGCCGTGATACGTGTAGCCATACTGTGGCAGCGTTTTGTCTCTATCACAACAACACCATTGGCACCCTTGGCACCATAGAGTGCTGTTCCATTGCGCAAAACGGTTACTTTCTCTATGTCGCTAACTGAGATATTTGAGAGGATGTTGTTGTAGAAACCGTCGTGAAGCATGGTGCGGCCATATTGCTGGTCGAATATCACACCATCGACAATAACCAACGGCTGCGCATTTGCGTTCAGCGAGTTGAGTCCGTTCATAAACATCACGCTGCCGACACCAGAGGTCCCATTACGCTGCACGGTATGCACATTGGCTCCGAGACGCTTCTGAATCTCGTCATCAACCGACAAAGCATTACTGAAACGGAAGTCGCTGGTACTCTCGTCAGATGTCATATTTGTTGTCTGCCCATAGTCTTTTGTGAAAGCGTCTGTATGCAGAATGGCTTCTTTCTGCTGAATGCCGTGCGCAAGTCCCATCTTGACATCGTTGAAATCAGGGGCGGAAATGATGAGCGACGAGGTGAACACAGGCACTTCCAGCTCATATTGCCCGTTGGCATCTGTGAGGGTGCTGTAGCCGACAACCTCATCTGCGCCAACCATTGCACCCGCTATCGGCGTGTTGGTGCCCGATGCCACGACCCTGCCTTTCACCGTTCGTGTAGGATATTTCTTCGTCACGGTTTTCTGGGTTGCAGTCTGCGTTTTCGCTGTAGCCTCATCGTTCTGTGCAACGGCAGTATTGCCTCCAAATATCATGGTGCACAGTCCCAATATTATATATTTATTCATATTACTGATAGCTCGTTAGAAGATTATTGTTCTTTTGTTCTCTTTGCGGCTTCACCCTCCTCACGATGGGGTTTTATGTAGAAGCCCGCTATGCGCATGGTGCGTGAGTATTTCGAAGTCTGACTGTTGCCCACTGCCGACTGTATTCTCAGTTTCACATAATTGTTGGTCTCCATATAGCATGTCGGGAACTTATAGTCGCTAAGAATCTGAACGCTGTCTATGACATCGGAAGTTGTCTCAAATGTTCCCGGTATGCGTGAGGTCACGGGCTTGCCGTTGATGTCGTTGTAGGTGATATACGACAAGAAGCGGCAAGGAAGACGCTGCTCGTCGGTTGCCTGTGCATCGTAGGCGATAGCCGGCACAAACACAGCGTAGATATCGTAGCCCATGTTCGACAATAATCCCGACATCTTGAATGTCACCTGTGGATTTACTCCAGAGTTCTCAGGTATAATTTCCGCAAACGCATTGTTTGATATCTTGTTGTAGAACTGGTTGCCAGGCAACACCATCCGTATGGTTAGAGGATCCTCGGCGTTCAGGATTGTGTCCTGATATGTCGTGTACGCTGCTGACACAAATTTGCTTTGTGCAAATGTCTTGTATTTGTCAATACGGAAATTTGAGGTTTTAAGCACACGTCCATTGCTCAGCTCCACAGTCTCGGCCCCATCGAATATTCCTCCTGGTGCAGACGGATATGGATACGTGTAATAATGATAATCCGTGTAATCCATATATTTTGCCATAGCCCTGCCACCTGCCAATGTTGAATAGACGGTGTCGATATTCTCAATGTTTGGATTTTCATTTACATTGAAAATTCCGCTACCCAGCAGCATCATTCTGCTGCGGGTGTACTGCAAAGAGTCGCGCTTGCTTACCGAGCGGTCGTAAACAAAGTAATTCTCATATTCCTGTGTCAGACGGTTCCACTCGCTGTTGGTTGGTGCAAGCATCCAATAAGCAGAGTCCTCTCTGTTAATGTAACCAATACTGCTGAGTATTTCGTTGTGGAAAATTGTCACGGAGTCAAGATATTCTATCTGTCCGTCGATAATATTTCCCGGCACACTCTGTGAAGGATCGAATACATATTGGTTGTAATTTTTCAGGAAGTTATAAACGCTGTCGATGTCGTTGTCCTGCTCGGCGTATTCAAACACGTTTGGATAGTATGGAATTTTTCCGTCGATGGTGAACAACATACCGTTGCTTTTCAAAATATTCGACTCCTTCAATGGCATTTCGCCAACAGATGTTGAGGTCAGCACGGCGTATTTGCCGTTCATCATTGTTATGGAGTCGTTTGACAGGCTCGACACAGGATGGCGGTAAAGCGAGATATGGTTTTTAAGGAACTGCTTCAGCACCTTGTTGTCGTCATCCTTTACGCCGCTGTTCTTCTCCGCCTGATACTGGCTTATCAGTTTGTCAGCCTCCTGCTGACTTAGAGCATTGTCTGTTGGTGCGAACACCGACATGTTTTGGCTTCCGCCAAGAATTTTGTCATATCCGCATGCCTTTGTCACACGGGCGAAGTTGCTGAGGTCTGCCTGCGCCTCAATCGCCTCCCACACGGTGCCGTCGGCTGTGGTGTTGCCGCCGTCGGTGTAATGGTCGTCCCATTTATCGCTGCACGCAGTCATAGCGGCAATGGCTGTTATCGCCATTGCTGCCGTGAGTCTGTTTATTTTGTTTTTTCTCATTGTTTCAGTCCTTTTATGTATTAAAGCATATCTTCTATTTGTCCCTCGTCGGTCACACCGTAAACGCTCTTTGGCACAAGCTCAAGATAGTCGAGCATGAACTCGTTGTCGTTACCCTGCTTTGTGGAGACGCAGCGAATGCGGATATAGTGGTCTTGGTTAGGGTCGAGGTGTGCGGTGCAGAGTACGCGGCGCAGAGTGATATACCATGTCGCGAACTCTGTTGTTGTGGTAGAGCCTTGGTTGTAGCGGTAGCCTCCGGCCGCTCCACGGTAATATCCCTTGTTCTTCAGAGCCTTCTGGTCGGCAGCCAATTCTGTAATGGTCATTGTGCTGTAATCAGCTTTCCAGTCGGCACCCAACAATGATGCGTCGTTAAGAGTCTTTGTCATATCGAGTGGAATACCCTGTGGCTGACCGTCGAGATAAATCTGTGCGATACCTCGTGTACCCTCGGCTGCATATCCGAGACGTATCTGCCAGTCGCCCTCGTATGGCACAGGCGGAATTTTGAATGTGAAGTCGAAATTGCCAAAGAGGTTGAACTCGTCACCCTCATAGCAGTCGTACCAGTCGTGAGGACGGCGGTAAACAAAATAACCTGATGACTTAACATTCTTCAGATACCCATTGGGGAAATAGTAGTTACGTCCGTATTTCGCAGTCTCGTCATACTCAGGATCCTGCTGTTTCACATCACCGTTCTGACGGATGATGTTTGTCTCCAACTCAGGGAATATTGTTGCGAAGTCCATACGTATTCTCACGTTGTCTACCACGTCACGTGTTGTCTCGTCGAATGCTAATAGGTCATCAATGTAAAAGTAACGGCCGTTTATAGCCTCGTTGTCGTACTCAGTCTCAACAGTACGCTCTATCAATGCTCCGCGCACCTTATACTCGTCATCATAACGGCGGTTGACATAGCGTTCGCCTATCTGATCAGAGCCGGCATATTTCAACACGGTAAGTTTCTCAAACTTCAGCATGGTATGGGGCAGCATGGTCTCATACCAGTCAACGGGGTTCATCTTGGTTGTGATAATGCCGATGTCGTTTCGTGGAGTGAGATAGTTCCAGCCCTGAATCTTACGGTCGATGATGTGATAAGCCACAAGTCGCCACAGAGGATTTTTCGGGTTGGTTATGTTCTGGAAATCGTGGCTCTCGCCGCTTGCATCCTCAGGATACATTTTGTCGTAGATCTGGCAAGCCTTGTGGTAGAGCTGCTCCACGCTTGTAATGCCATATTTCACTTTCAAAACAGAGTCTGTGGGCACAAAAGCAGTAAATCCATACTCCTTGGTGTCTGGTACGGTAGCAGTCTCACGGTTAACGTGTGAGGTGTACTTGTAACGTGGATACTCATCAGGATTCCATTCTGCATCGCGGTACTTATAGAGTGAGTCTTTCAGTCCTGTCTGAATAATAGCGTTGGTGAAAATAGAAATTTTAGGATTCTCTTTCATCACATCGGCTATCATACGGTTACTGTTCTCCAAGACCTCGTTCACAGGCTGTATAATACCATTCTGCACAGAGTCGTCCTGCAATGCGAAAATGATGTGTGCAGAGCGGTTGAGATACACCACAGCGTTGCTGTCACGGTCGAGTCCATGCGACACCTCAATATAGCGGCGGTTCATGTTTGGCGACGCAATCACACCGTTTGCCATATCTGCGGTGGCATACATGTTGCGTACGAGGTGTGTACGGGTGATGGTGTCACAGTCGGCATCAGAAAGCTGGCTGATTGATGACAGCCCTCTCTCGCTGAGATATGCGCTGAACGCATTGTTTGTTGGCGGGAAACATGTATATGCTCCGTAGGCAGAGAGAAGATCCATCATTCCCGCACGCTCAACCACGTCCTTGAACATGCTGAACTGCGGACGGCTATTGAGATAGTCGGATATCATCTCTCCCTTGAATGTGTAAAAATTTGATGTGTCTGGCTCATCAGAACAGCTGACAGACATTCCAGCCGTCCAGCAGACTGCCAACAAAATCATTATATACTTTAATAACTTTTTCATCGTCTTGAATTTTGAGTTTAGAATTTTGAATTGTTCTCGCTTCACTGCGATTTTAAATTATTAATTTTAAAATTTTACATCGGCGTAGCCGACAATTCGTAATTCATAAATCGTAATTTTTAATTCTTTTCGTATGAGCTGTCCTCACCGCTGCCGAATGCGGGGTTCTGCTTCAAGTTTTTGTTCACTTTCAACTCTTCGAGGTTGTAAGGCCAGAAGATGGCATCCATACGCGCCAGCTTGCTCTGTACGACACTGGCATTGTCGGAGCCACGGCGTGAGACCTGACTTACCAGATAGTTTGTGTTGCCGTCGCGCAATGAGCGACGCACAAGGTCGAACCATCTTTTGCCCTCGAACATCAACTCGCGCTGGCGCTCTTCCATCACAAGGTTCTCCATTTGAGTCTTGCTGCTATATGAGTCGAACGACAGCGGAGTGTAGGTGGACCCACAGCACGCGCGCTCGTTAACTGCCGACACGATGTCGAACGCCTCGTGCAGCAATTCCTGGTTACGCTCGCTATCGCCCTCTATCACCTGTTGTGTTAGTGCCTCAGCCTTCAGCAGCATGATGTCCGTGAGACGGTAGAGAATCCAATTGGCGTAGCAGTTGTTCTCTGTATAGTAGCTGCCGCTCATGCTTGAAATTCCGGAACTGGTAACCTGCACAGAAATAGACCTGTTGGCATATTTGCTTATTGCATACTGCGAAGAGCCGGCGGTTCCGAGATTGGCGTAATAACGGACATCAAATTTGTCGTTGAATACCTTGTACAGGTCGTTGCTTACGTCAGATGAGATAAATTCTGCCGGTTTTACAATGCCGGGATAAGTGGTCTGGTTGCCATAATAATAGCTCACCGCCCCATTCTTTATCATCGTCTCGTCTCTATCATATTCCAGCTCGAAGATGCTTTCAAACGAGCCGCCATCCATCATGTCGCTGAATATTAAGTTGAAAAAATTGCCTTTGGAAGAAAATCCCTCATCAGATAAGAGAGGAAAGCCATTGTAGAGCTTAACGTAGCTCGAGCCGATATTTTTATATTTTTGCTCATACTCATTTATCTTATCGTCAATCACGAGGTCGGCATATCTCACACAATTTGCGTAATCCTTCTTCCACAAATACATCTCGCAGAGCAGGGCGTTTATGGTCTGCTGTGTTATGCGGGCATATTGGTATTTGGGCTTTGATACAGGATATTTGCTCACGGCGTATGGTTTCACTCTCTCGAGGTCGTTGACAAGACTGTCGAGCACAGTGTAGAACGGTGTTGCCGGAATGTCCATCTTCTGAGTGTCGCTCAGGAAAGCCTCCGTGGAGAATGGTACGTCGCGGAAAGCCTTGATGAGGTAGAAATAGCACATGTCGCGCAGCACTGTCACCTCGGCTTCAGTGGCTCTTAGCTCACTTTCGGTGAAGTTAGGGTCTTTCTCTGCCACCTGTGGCGCATACTCAAGCACCACATTGCAACGGTTGATGATGTCGTAGAACGTTGCCCATTCGGTATAAACATTCTTCGCTGTGATATTCTCTTTCAGCAGGTTTGAGAGGCTCTCGTTGTTCTGGTAGTTTGTTCCTCCCGTTATGTTGTCGGAGCGGAACTCACCCCACGCCATCATCCTCTCCACCACAGCCTGCGACTGCATAGCCGAGTAGCATCCTGCCACGATGTTCTCCACATCGCTCTCACTGTTCCAAAACTTGTCCTGTACAATGTCATTGAGAGGGGCAATGTCCAGAAAGTCGGAACATGAGGAGGCGGTAACGGTCAGCATTCCCGCCAGAAATATATTTTTTATTTTGTAATTCATAATCTTTTTATTTTGTGAAGAAATAAAAGTAAAGAGTAAAAAATCCATTAGTTTTTTGTATTGGATTCTTTGTTCTTCGTTCTAACTCTTCGTTCTTCATTTAAAAGTCAACCGTTATTCCAAGAGTGTACGACTTTGCCCTTGGTGTCTGTCCTGCATCGGTAGCAGCTCCGTAGCTTCCGTAACCAATCTCAGGGTCGGCACCTGTGTATTTTGTTATACAGAACAGATTGTTTGCGCTCAGATAAAATCTCAGTCCTGAAATTCCGAGTGCTCTCTTCAACGTCTTCTGGTCAAAGGCATACGACAGCTGCATGTAGTTGAGGCGCAGGAAAGAGCCGTCCTCAACGAAGCGGTCACTGATCTGAGTGTTATAGTTAGTTGTTGTACCATACATAGCACGCGGTATCGAGGTAATGTCACCTTCCTTGCGCCAGCGGTAGTTTACGGCCTGGCTCTGGTTGTTGTTGGTGAGCATAGCCTCAGCATCGAGACGCGCAAGATTTAGCACCTTGTTGCCTATACGGTAGTTGAACTGTGTGTTGAGTTTCCAACGGCCGTAGTGCAAATTAAAGCCGAAACCGCCGGTAAGCTTTGGCAGAGAGCTTCCGAGATACACGATATCGAGAGCATCGATATTTCCGTCGTTGTTCACGTCTTCGTAAATGGCATCGCCACCTTTGAATTTATAGTTCCGGGCCGAAGACCCGTTTGAGTAGTTGTACATCATTCGTACAGGCATCCCCTTGTCGTCGTAGATAATCTGTCCTGCTGCATTCAGAGCCACAGGAGCTGTCTTACCCGATGCTATGAATTCAGCCTGCTCCTCATGCGACATGGCTGCGAAAGTCTCATACTGATACTGGTACACGCCCTTGCTGCGGAATCCGTAGATTGCACCGAACGGGTTGTTCACCTGTACACGCTGCAACACCTCACGGTTGCCGTATGTGAACTCGCTGTTGAGAGTTTCAAGAATTGTCTCGTCCATCTCCAAAATCTCGTTCTTGTTGTTTCCGAGAGTAGCGTTTATGTCCATATAGAATTTTCCAGCCTTTATCAGGTGGTCGGTATTCAGGTTCAGTTCCCATCCAGTGTTGCGCATTGAGCCTACGTTGCGGTAGGCCACTGTCGGGTAACCAGTATTCGACGGAATTCTAACGTCACGCATCAGCATGTCGTTTGTGGTCTGGCTGTACCAGTCGAACACCACAGACAGCTTGTCGTTAAACAATCCGAGGTCTGCTCCAACGTTGTATGACGATGTTGTCTCCCAACGCAAGTCGGTGAGTTTCATTGTCGACGGACGCATTGCCGGCATATCAAGATATTTGTCGGCAGACACATATTTGCTCTGATACAGGTACTCGTCAGTTGGCTGATTGCCCACCTTGCCCCAGCTTGGACGCAAGCTGAGCATAGAGAGCCATTTGCGCGCAGGTTTCATCCATGGCTCGTCTACAATATTCCAACGCAGCGACACAGCAGGGAAATATCCCCAACGGCGGTCAGGGCCGAACTTTGTTGTTCCGTCGGCACGCATTGAGAAGTCGAACATATAGCGGCTCTTGTAGGCGTAGTGCATTGAGAAGGTGTAGAACATTGAGCGCCACTGGCTGAAGCTTGAGCTTATACCCGTGATAATACCTCCGGCATCAGGACTTTCAATGCCTCCTGAAGGCAGACCGCTGGCATCCGATGACTGTCCGTTTGAGCTTCCCGAGGTCAGTTCAAAACGTCCCATCGCCATCAGCGAGTGGTCAGGGTTGTTGAAGTGCGGAATGAGGGTCAGCGTCTGTTTGGTGTTGAAAGCCACACTCTTTGTGCTCGCCGACTGTGCGAGGTTCACTCCGTTGTTCCATGGCACTGTCACCAGCTCGTTTGGATAAAACTTGTCAACATATTCGTTGAAAATATTCATATACACACGTCCCTGCCAATTGAGCTGCCAGCTCTGTTCGTCCATGCCCAACAATTTGTAATCAAGCTCCAACTCTGGTGTGATGTCGTATGTGCGGTCATCAAACTTGGCGAGTTTTGCGCTTGCCACAGGGTTCACATATTTTTTCTGGTCATCGTTGAACACGCCCGATGCAGTCTGAAGCATTGTGTAGTAGCGGTTGGTGTCCTTTCCCGTAAGCGGATCCTGCTCATAAATGCTCATGTTAGGCATCTTCTTGTAGGCAATGGCCAACAGGTCATCGTAGTTCTTCTTGTTTTTGGTATATGTAAGTGCAAAGTTGGTGACAATCTTTATACGGTCGCTCACAAAATAGTCAAGAGCCACACGTGTTGACAGACGGTCAAGCTGCTGCTCTATAACCGAGCCCGTCTCACGGTCGTAGCCTCCCGAAATACGGAACGACGCTTTCTCACCACCACCAGTTACCGAAATATAGTGGTTCTGGCGCAATCCCCATTGTGTCACAGCATCACGCCAGTCGGTGTTGTTGTTATACTGCTCGTATTCAGAGAATGTCGGATCGTAGTTCAACTCTCGGATATTCGATGTGGCATCGTTCTGCTCGGGATTAAAATAGCTTTCTTTCAGCAGCATGGTGTAGTCGTCACCATTCAGCATCTTGTAACCCTCAGGCTGATACGTGCCTGTAAGACGCAGCGAATAGGTTACTTTCGGCTTTCCTACCGCACCGCGCTTGGTGATAATCTCGATAACACCGTTGGCGCCCTGTGAGCCATAGATGGCTGTTGCGGCGGCATCTTTCAGCACGTTGATGCTCGAGATATCCTCGGGGTTAATATTCAGCAACTGTGAGAACTGCTCGTCGTTGGCATTCTTCACGTCGAAGTTGGTCATATCCACATTCCACGTGTTGCCGTTAACCACGATGAGCGGGTTTGAGCTGGTGAGCGTACTCACCGACGATGTACCACGCAGGCGCATGCTGGTTCCCGCGCCAAGATTTCCTGACACAGACACAATGTCGAGACCAGAGATACGTCCCTGCAGAGCCTCGTCAACGGTTGTAAACGACAAACCCTCAAACTCTTTCATATCGATGCTCTGCGAGGCGAACGACTTCTCACGCTCAGGAATTGCAAGTCCGTTACCCTTCACGCGTTTTTTCGACGTGACAACAACCTCGTCAATGAAAGTGTCAGACTTCAAGGTAACGCTATACTCCGTTTTATTGATTGGCAGCTTTGTTGTCTTGAAGCCTATATAGCTGAAACGCAACATGTTCTTAGGGTTACGGATTTTCATCGAGAAGTTACCGTTAATATCAGTCACACATGCCTCGATAATACGGCCGTTGGCATCCACCTCGCACACAGAAGCACCGGCAAGTCCTCCCATCTCGTCTTCCACCACACCATGCACATTGGTAATTCCCTGTGCGAAAGCTCCAGTCGCCATAGCACACAGGAGCGTCAGTATCATATATTTAAATTTTCCTATCATAGCTTATTTCCTCCTTGCATTATTGGTGGTAGCCGGTTTCAGACTGTCCACCTCGTCTTGCCATTTTGTCAGCTGAGAGGCGTTGTAGAGCAACACGCCGTCAATCTGATGCACCACGATATCCGATGCGTTGTAGATTTCCGAGCGCATGCTGTTGTCCTTGTTCGAAATCCAATATTCGCGTCCCTGATTGTTGTACAGTCCATTGGCGGTCACCACGTGGCGTGTGTTGTTCATCTGGTCAGTAATGCTCATGCTGTTGGCGGTAGAGCTGACCTGCAGACTGTAGAAACGCTTTGTGGCAGGGTTGATGGTAAACGACTCATACTTCACATTGTCTTGTGGAGCGGCGCCGATTATCACCGAGTTGTCCTGAATATGGTATCTCAGGAAGTTGTTTATCTTGTCTTCAATAAGTGTTTTAGCCTTCTTCAGCGCATTTGCGTCACCGCCAAACATCTCGGCTGTCAGCGCGTCATGGTCTTCCCAGTTTGGCAGCGTGCCGTCGGCATACATTTTCTCTATGGCCTCGTTTGTGGGCGCATATATGGTGTAGTTGTATGCGTCAAACAGCGTGATGTTCTGGTCTACGCACGAGTTGCCAGAAGAGCGTGCCGAGAGCAGCTTGCTTCCGCTGAGCAGCTCGTAGAACCGCTTGTACTCAGGTTTGGCACTTAGTATGGAGTATGCCGATTTTCGGCTTGTGAGCGGCATCTGCTGCTCTACGACATACGACTTGCCGTTACCCGTCTCAGTCTGGTCATAAATGGTGTTTACGGTGATGGCTTTACCTAATTCGTCCTGCAGTCCGCCAATGATGGTCATGGTGCCGGCCTGTCCCGCATTAGCCACTTTTATGAAGCTGCCGCCCTTGGTCTTGTGGTAAGTGTTGCCGTCTTCCACGTTGCCCACAATGATGAGATTGTTGAGCAAGTCCTCCAGACGGTCTCTAACCTGCGAATCCGAAGCGTCGGGCAGTGCGTCGCCTGGCACAATCTGCTGCGCCTGCATATCGTAGTTGTAGCGGCGCGCCTTCACGCTCTTTGTGTCCTTGTCGTAATAGAACTGATAGAGAATGGTGTTCGGGTCGCCGTATGAGCACGGGTCTACATACTGCAGCATCGCATTGTTGGTTGGAATTATGAAGCTGTAGTATGAGTCCATTGAGTTGAGGTAAGGCTCAAACTCAAGATTTGAGATACCCCAATAAATTACACTCATGGTATTTTCGTTCACAAGTGCGGGGAACGAAACCGAAGAGTAGTCGGCAGGGCTGAAAACCCTATTCAGCAAGTAGACAACACCGTTGCAGCCCATGAAGCAGCTGTCCACGTCGGCAGGCTTTATGCCGAGACTCGTCTTGGTGGTGTTGTCAACGATATTGTCGAATTTCGAGGGCACAGTCTCCGAGAATGTGCTTATCATGTTGATATTTAACAATTTAACAAGCACTTTCATAGGCACGTTTTCCCATGAGCCATACATGTCCTGCAAAACCTTGCCGTCATTGTTCCACCAGCGGTCGAGTGCGGCATTGTTGGGGACAAGCACCGCTCCTGCGTCGTAGTGCAAATCCTTGCCTGTTGTGTTTGCAAAGATATACTGGTTCCATCCCGGGTCAAAGAGCAGCTGTGCGTCAACCACGTTTCCGTCGGGATCAGTATTCAGCTCGCCCGATGCCTGTGCTCCGAAATTTCCTGTGTTTGTCGTGGTTGCGAAGTAGCGGAGCACAAACGCAGAGTCTGTGTTGTTGTACAGACGGTTGTACTCACGTGTCGCAGCCTCGTCGTAGTATGGCGCACAAAATCTGTTGAGCAGACTGTTGAAAGTCGACATGTTGGCATGCGTGCCGATAATCTCAGCCATGTTGTCCGACGAGGTCATAACTCCATCCACTTTATGTATATATCCGTTCTTGCAAGCGATGTCAGCCTCGGTTACTTTTTTGCCGTTTACCCATGAGTCTGAGATTGCCGACGACTCTCCGTTGGTTAGAATAGACAAGTCGTCGCCCGTAATTCCGTTTAGCTTCATAAAAGCCGGCAGAAAGTGAATCATAGGCTTAGAGGTGTTGTCGCGTAACAGCACTATGCCGTTGGGTTTATTGCGGTATTTTGCCCAGTATTGTGTGTTTGGCATGTCCTCGGGCAGTATGCGCGAGATTGTGTCCAGTACCGATGCCGCCGACTCGCGTCTCATGCACTGTCCCTCTGCGGGCGGGTTGCCGCTCACATTGCTGAGCAGCTCAATGAGATATGCGTTGTTGATCATCGAGCTGTTTAGCAGCATTTTTTTCTGCGCAAGGGTAAGCCCGTTGTAGTTTCTCACTCCCCAAGGGTTGTTTTGGAAGAACTCCTCATACGCCTTGTCGTCGGCAGCGAAAAGTGTCTTGCTACCTGTCTGGCTGAGCACACCTTTCTGGTCAAGGTCATTGATTAGCCGCAGAGTCGTCGTGAAGTTGCCGTCTTCCTCAAGCCTCTCGTAGATAGAGTTGCCGAGCCACGTTGGTTGTCCTTCAAGCACATCCTTCTCACACGACTGTATCATCCATGTACCAGAAAGCATAGCCACACAGATGACGGCTCTTGCTCCAGCCTTTTTGATTTTTGGATAATGTTGGGTCATATTTTTGGTTTTTAATTATTTTATAAGATTATAAGATTTATAAAATTTATAAGACTTATATTTTTTACTTAACCACGATTTTTTTCGCAGCCTGCTCATGTCCGTTATATGCCGAGATTATATATACTCCTTCCTGTGCCGATGCCGGAATTTCGATAAATCCGTCTCGAAGGAAACTCTTGCGTGCTATCGCCTTACCCGACATATCGCTGATTACAACAGGAATTTGCAATGCTCCGGCTGCCTTTATGCTAACCTGTAGCTGCCCGCCAGGGCTAACCACGCTCTTGTCGGTCTCTATGGCGAACTTGGCACTTTCCTGCTCTGTCTCAATGCTCTCAATTCCAGAGAATGTGTCGTCTTTTATATTCTGGCGGTAGTTGTACCACTTCAGCTGTGCCTTTGCCGGCTGATAAACGTTTTGTCCCATTTGCAGGCGGTAGTCGTAGTGTGCCTTTCTGGTCTCCTCGCCCTCATAAATATAATCAGTGTTGCAAACCACAGCTATTACCACCCCGTTGGCAGGTTTGTAATTCAGTTGCATTGCCACGTCGCCCTCGCCTTCCACAGGCTGTGAGTAGCACAGTCTGCCAGTGCGCTCGGCCCTATATGCCAACTGGCATACCATGTTTTTGCCAAGGGGCTTGAAATGAATGCTTATGATGTCACCCTCATTGCCGCTGACGTGCAGAGGTATCTGGTTGGCGCCGCTCCATCCCGGAGTTGTGCGCAGCTCAGGATAATACCATCCCTCGCCCATTTCCTCATCCTTGTACATATTTGCGTATGGTGTAGCTTTCCATTCCGCCACCGCCTGGCTGTATGGCGACCATTCCTGCCTGATGCTCACAAGCCAGTTGTCGTCGATGAGCTTGCGGCAGGCGTTCGACCACATGCCGACATCTATCATTGCCTGGCGCACACGATACTCACGTATCATTCTTCGCATCTGCCTGTCGCCAAGCCTACTTGCCATTCCCTCAAGCACTCTGCCCTTGCAATAGCGCCAAATCCAAGGAATGCTGCCTCTGCCAAGTATCTCGCTCACGAAGTGCGGGAACAACTCACCATACTGCACGCCGCCGAGCAAATTGCGCCACGTGCACACCTGCTGTCCGTCGGGCTGGAACATATTGACACCTTCTGCGCTCGGGCCTCCGAAACTGCCGTCGAGAAGCCACCCTGAGTAGCACTCTATAGGCATGAACGGCGCAATCATGTTGCCGGCGCTGAGATAGCCCATGCTTGTCGGAGTCTGTCCAGTCTTCAGCACCTCTGCCTCAGCCTGCAGCCAAGTATTGCCGGCCTCCTGATACCAAGCTGACTCCTTACACCCCTCAAGGACGGCCAAGAGAGCGTGAATACCCTCATGGACACATGCGTTCTGCTGGAATATCTGGTCGTTAACTGCCGAATTGTAATATTTGTCGTAAGTGAACGCTGGGTCGAAACATGCTATCGGATAGTAGCTTATGTTGACCATTGGCCAGCTGCTGCCATTGTACCATGTCGCGCCCTGCCATCCTCCGCGCGCCGTTGAGTCGGCTGGGTCAGAAAACAGTCCACTACCATACACATACACCGTGCTGTAGTATCCGTTGCGGGCACGTTTGTCGGGCGGCCACCCCATCACGTCGCGGAAGTATGCGAAGTCTTCATTCATCTTTTTCAGTATGTTCTTTTTTGCCGTCTCCGTAACATAATGGCTGGTCTTTGGTCCCCAGGCTATAGCCCACCATCCGTCAGCAAGATATCCCTTCTGGTTGTTGTTCTCTGGCAGGAATTTTGTCGGAGCCTCAAGAGTCGGGTACTCTGTGCGGTAGTCATAGTCGAGAGTTGGCGAATACGAAGGCCACTGGTATGCCACCGACGGGTCGAAGACTTTGTAGCCGAAGAGTCTCACCTCATGTATTCCGCACGCCTTGCCGCTCTTCATGTAAATTCTGAGCCGGCTGGTGGTTATGTCCAGTCCTGTGGTTTTCGACAGTCCGTCGTTCTGCGGGTCTGGAGATGCGAGCGTGCCGGCATTTTCCCAGTCCGTACCGGTCCAGCGGCTCAGGTAAGCCT
>OGLR01000378.1_pt1 | contig 22165 bp, 6 predicted proteins | sample 1572931 | NCBI WGS metagenome assembly OGLR01 (sample SAMEA2581997, study PRJEB24529) | metagenome | biome: Human gut stool | place: China | collected 2011 | reverse complement strand
TATGGCCACCGCTCAAGCAAGCACTTCTTCGGCGCACCATATCTCGATGGTAAGAAACCGAGCATTTTCCTTGCACGTGGTATCTATACCCGTCACAAGATGATAGCATACGATGTAGATCCTGCCACACACTCGCTGAAAGAGCGCTGGCGCTGGTTCAACAACACCAACGGCCCGTGGAAGGGGCAGGGCTATCATAACTATGGTATTGCCGATGTAGACTGGGACGGACGTGACGAGATTGTTTTCGGCTCTATGGTTATCGATGACAACGGTAAGGGATTGTCTACTACAGGTCTCGGACATGGCGACGCACAGCATTGTAGCGACTTTAATCCATACATCCACGGACAAGAGATCTATGCCTGCAACGAAGACCGTCCGGGCAACAACTACCGTGACGCCACAACGAGCAAGATATACCATCGCTTCAATGCCGGCAACGATGACGGACGCGCTATGTGCGGAAACTTCACCGACGAGTACCCCGGCGCTCTCGGATGCTCTGCGCGTGAGGGGGCTATAAGCACTGTTACCAACGGAGCTATATCCGGTATGGACGCAACTGGTGTAAACACCAACTTTAGAATTTATTGGGATGGTGACTTGTGTGAGGAGTCTTTCAACTACGTAAGTGGAAAGAATACAGCTGGCGGTATATACAAATATGGCAGTTGGAATCCTATCTATACTTGCGACGGCTCTATGACCAACAACGATACCAAGGGCACTCCTTGTTATCAGGGCGATATTCTCGGCGACTGGCGTGAGGAGATTATCATGCGTACTGCCGACAACAATATCCGCATTTATTCTACACCCACACCGACCGAATACCGCAACTATTCTCTCTGGCACGACCATCAGTACCGCAATGCCATGGTTTGGCAGATGTGTGGCTATAACCAGCCCCCTCACGTAAGCTATTTCCTTGGAAAGCTTGAGGGCATAACCATTGCTCCTCCTCCTCTCACAACAACCGGACGTACAGAGGTAGGCAATGGCGGCTCTGTTGCCTCAGGTCTCAACGACAAGCATGTACTCGTTTACGAGAATGCCAACATCAATGTAAATATCGAGAATGGCGCAAAGCCATATATCCTAACTTTCAATGTTCCGACATGGGTGCAGGGCTCAGCTCCAAGCGAGGCTTCTTCTTCAAGCTATAGGATTACATACGACACATACACCTGCACCGTAACAGGTGGCGGTATCTCTGGCGATGCCCGCCTCGTAAAGCAGGGTGATGGTATCCTCTCGCTTCCAAAGGCTGACTTCACACATACCGGCAATACTGACATCTGGGCTGGCGTGGTAAACTTCGACGGTACAATGCGCAATTCTCCTGTGTGGCTCAACCGTTTTGCGGAGCTTAACTCCAATGGCGGTATATTCCGCAGCATCAAGATGGACTACGACTCACGTTTGCGCCCTGGAGGTGAGGGAACTGTTGGCACAATTACAACCGACAGCCTTATGCTTGGCTTTGGATCACGTATTGTATTCGATGTGAACGGCGAAAATATTCAGGCCGATAACATCAAGGCTAAGTTGTTCACCATAGAGACAAAAGACTGGAAGTATGGCCCAGAATATCTCGTTCCTGTATTCGAGTTCTCTGTAAGCGGCGGGCTCGCCGAGGGTAAATATCTTATCGGCACATTCGACAAGGTTGAGGGCAACATTTCAGACATAAAGCTCCTTGGCCTTGATAACAAGAAAAAATGTGCGCTTGAACTTGAGGGTACCAACCTTTATCTCGTAGTCTACGGTTTGCGCGATGCAACAACTGTTGTCTGGACAGGTTCTGAGAGCAGTGTATGGGATGTTGCCAACACCGAGAACTTCGCTTTGGCCTCAGACCAGTCTACAGTCAACTTCGTAAACGGTGATAAGGTTATCTTCGATGACAATGCCACTTCTAAGACAATTACCTTGGACGCAGAGGTAGAGGCCGACAGTATCATTTTCGACAACAATACTTCTTACACTCTTAACGGTGCTGGTGCCATAACAGGAAACACTGTATTGGTTAAGCGTGGTATTGGTACCACAACCATTGCTACAACAAACACCTTTACTGGCGGTACACGTGTCTCTGGCGGTATCTTGTCTGTAAGATCGTTGGCTAACGACATAACCCCTTCTGGCAACCTTGGCGGAAACACGGTTCTTGCCGACAAGATGGTTGTCGAGAACGGTGCAACTCTCCGCAACACTGCAGCTGTTACCCAAGGCTCACCAATGAAGATGGCTGGCGACGAGGGCGGTATTATCGAGGCTTTCTATGATTTCACTGCCAATAAGTCTATCTCTGGTACAATGCTGACGAAGAAGGGTAGTGGCGGTCTTATTTTTAAGACCAACAACACAATGCTCAATAAACTCGTTGTCGTAGCAGGAACAGTAACAAACTCTGGATCTACTTATCCGGCAAAGGCCGTTGAGCTTCAGGGCGGCACGTTGCAGGAGACTGCCGGTACAAGCTATCCTATCAATGTGCCAAAGGCAAAGACAGCCCGATGGAATCTTGAGAACCGCAGCACTTATTCCAATAAGATTACCGGAGAGGGAACACTGACTATTTATTGCCCGCTTGTAGATGGCGGCTCATGGATGGCAGCCCGAACACCGGTTAAATGTAACTTCTCTGAGTTTACAGGTATATTGAAGCCTGCTGTTCCTTCAAAAGACTACCGCTTTACCCTCGACAATAACTCTGGTATGCCTAACGGTACAATGGATATCGCTGCTGGCATCGAAGTTCAAAACTCAGGTAAGACATTCCAAATCGGTAAGGTAACAGGCTCTGGTGATCTTGGTGGTGTCTGCACGTTCAGCAGTGGCGCCGCATCAGGCAGCAATACCTGGAAGGTTGGTAACGAGACCAACTTCAAGTGGTCGGGTAAGGTAACTGGTACAGGAACATCATTTATAAAAGTTGGATCAGGTAAGCTTACTGTTGATGGCGTATGGGACAATACGGGAACCGTACGTGTATCTGAGGGTGAGTTGGCTGTAGCTTCTGGAAAGAAGTTAGGTACTGGTGTGCTGATTATTGATGAAGGTGCCCGTCTGAGCGGTATTACAGGTTCTGGCTCTATCGACAACTCTGCCGTAACCGTGAATGGTGAGGTTTGCCCAGGTGCTTATCCTAAGGCAACAACAGGTAGCATCGGTTTTGGCGGAAAGAATGTCACATTCTCGTCTACAGGCCGTCTCATAGTATGGAAGGGTGGCTTTAATAATACAACCCTTTCTGATATCAACAAGCTCACAATGAACGGTACCATTGAGGTCAACCTCTCTGCTTCATACACTCCGAAGGATGGTGACACCATGACGCTTTGGACCGCCACTTCTTTCGCTGGTACTCCAAACCTCGTGCTTCCTGAACTTGAGATTGGAATGAAGTGGGACACAAGCCGCATAGCCGAGGGTGTGCTATCTATCTATTATGATCCGACAGGCATTGACGGAATCTCTTCTGATGTCAACGTTAATACAAACGATATCTACAACATGAATGGCCAGCTTGTACGCAAGAATGCGACATCTGCCGAGGGGCTGCCTCGTGGCATATACTTCCGCAATGGAAAGAAGATTGTTGTGAAGTGATTTCTGGCAACATATTGTTGAACCCTATAATAGATGGGCAGATGACGTTTCTGTTGTCTGCCCATTTTTTTAGTTGACGATATAAATGACCCAGTATTATCCTCACAACACCACTTGTATTTTCCTACAATCTCTAAAATCGTACATTTTTCCTGTTTTTTGTATGTATTTACCTGTGCCGTATCGTATATTATTGCTATCTTCGCAGCAGAAACGATTTTCAGAAATAACAAGCTTTATGAAACTAATTATTAAAACAACAATTATGACGTTGCTGCTGCTTTCGACTTTATCGGTATCGGCAGCTGAAAGGCAGAAAATGAATTTTAATGGCGGCTGGCTGCTTCATATCGGTGATATGGAAGGCGGTGAGAAGTCGGACATCAGCGATGCCGCTTGGCGTAGGGTGACTTTGCCCCGTGCATGGAACGATGGAGAGGCATTTAAGGTGGCTTGCCATGACTTGTCAGACACCATTGTCTGGTACCGCAAGCATTTCACTGTTGACAATGTTGCCGATACCAAATACCTGATAGAGTTCGAGGGTGTCCGTTTTGGTGCCGACTTCTATCTTAACGGCCATCATCTTGGCCTTTCTGAAAATGGTGTTATGGCAAGTGGCTTTGATTTGACACCTTATGTGATAAAAGGTGAGAACGTTATCGCCGTTAGGGTAGATAACAGTTGGGAATATCGTGAGAAGTCATCCAACAGCCGTTACCAGTGGAACGACAAAAACTTCAATGCCAACTATGGCGGCATTCCAAAGAATGTATGGCTGCACCGTTGCGGCACTCTTTACCAGACTTTTCCCCTGTACAGCAATCTTGGAACCGTAGGTACATACGTTTATGGCTCCGGCTATGATATTGCGCAGCGCAAGGTTAATGTGAATGTTGAGACACAGATAGCCAACGATGGCAATGCCGATAAGACTTTCTTTGTCCGTACAACCGTGAAAGATGTTGACGGACGCAAAGTCCTCTCTTTCGACAGCCAGAAGTGCACACTTAAGGCGGGCGGCAAGACAACCGTTAAGTCCTCTGGACTGCTTAGTGACGCTCATTTCTGGAGTTGGGGATACGGGTATCTCTATGATGTCGAGACAGCAATTGTCGACAACAATGGCAATGTCTCTGATGTAGTGACAACACGTACAGGCTTCCGCAAGACACGTTTTGCGGAGGGAAAAATCTGGCTCAACGACCGTGTCTTAATGATGCATGGCTATGCTCAGCGCACGAGCAACGAGTGGCCATACGTAGGCATGAGCGTTCCTGCATGGCTTAGTGACTATTCTAACAACCTGCTTGTTGAGTCTGGTGGCAATATTGTCCGCTGGATGCACGTTACTCCTTGGAAACAGGATGTTGAGAGCTGCGACAGGGTAGGGCTTATTCAGGCTATGCCTGCCGGCGATGCAGAGAAAGACGTTACAGGCCGCCGCTGGGAACATCGTGTGGCATTGATGCGTGACGCAATTATCTACAACCGCAACAACCCGAGTATTCTTTTCTACGAGGGCGGTAACGAGAGCATCAGCCGTGAGCACATGATAGAGCTGAGAGATATACGCGACAAGTACGACCCTAATGGCGGACGTGCCATCGGCAGCCGTGAGATGCTCGACATTGCTGAGGCTGAATATGGCGGCGAGATGCTTTATGTAAACAAGAGCGCGACACATCCTATGTGGATGATGGAATATCATCGTGACGAGGGGTTGCGCAAATATTGGGACGAGTATAGCTATCCGTTCCATAAAGAGGGTGAGGGACCGCTTTACCGTGGCAAGCCTGCACCCGACTACAATCACAACATGGACATCTTCGCCCGCTCTATGGTTGAGCGTTGGTACGACTATTGGCTTGAGCGTCCTGGTACAGGAAAGCGTGTTAATTCCGGTGGCGCAAAGATTGTTTTCTCTGATACCAACACCCATTGGCGTGGAGAGGTCAGCTACCGTACAAGTGGTGTCACCGATGCCATGCGCATACCCAAGGATGCCTTCTATGTGCATCAGGTTATGTGGGACGGATGGGTAGAGCCGGAGAACGACCACACGTATATTGTAGGTCATTGGAATTACGACGCAGGAGTCAGGAAACCTGTCTATGTGGTGTCGAATGCCGACAGCGTTGCTCTGTTCGTAAATGGCAGGCTGCAGAATTCTGGTGTCAGGAGCCACAACTATCTTTTTACCTTTGACGATGTTGCCTTCGAGCCTGGCAAGATAGAGGCTGTGAGCTATCGTGGCGGCAATGAGGTCTCACGCCATTTTATAGAGACCGCAGGCGAGCCGTTCGAGCTGAGGCTTACTACAATCGAGAACCCTGAGGGCTTTAAGGCCGACGGCGCAGACCTCGCTCTGGTACAGGTTGAGGTTGTCGACAGACAGGGACGCCGTTGTCCTCTCGATAACCGTATTATAGATTTCCATCTTTGGGGTGAGGGACTGTTGCTTGGAGGTATTGCCGCACCAATGCCTACAGACAAACAGCAGGCTGCCAGACCAAATGCAGAGAATGGTAAGGATGGAATGCTCGACGGCCCGCAGACAGTATCTGCATTCGGCAATTATGTGGGCTCTCCGTCGTTGCCTGTCGACTGTGGTGTTAACAGAGTATTTGTAAGAAGCACCGTTAATGCGGGCGATATCAACCTCACAGCATCCGCGAGAGGTTTGAAGCCTGTAACCATAACACTTCATACGAACAAGGTTGATACCGGTAGCGGCATGGGAACCTATAATCCGGCTTTGACTTTGAAGCCAGTGCTTACAAGAGGCGAGACTCCGCTTACTCCTTCATACACAGATGTTGCGGTGTCTGTAGATGTTGTATCAGCCATAGCAGGCTCTAATATTGAGAATATTACCAATTCGTACGATGACAATGAGCTTTCGGAATGGAAGAGCGACGGCAAAATAGAAAACGCCTGGGTTACATACAATTTTGGCAAGAAGCAGAAGGTTGATGAGGTTGTGATAAAGCTTACCGGCTGGCGCAATAAATGTTATCCGCTTGCCATATATTCTGGAAAGAAACTCGTATGGAAAGGCGCCACGTACGCTACATTGGGTGCTGTCCACATACCTTTAGGAAAGATGGTGGATACCAAGTCGCTCACAATAAAGATGCTCGGTCCGTCCATGGACAGCAATGCCTTTGGCGATACAAAAGAGCTGGCTGGCGGCAATGCCGGAGAACTCGACCGCTTTGTGTCAAAGAAGGGAAAAGTAGAGCTTCGGATTGTCGAGGTGGAGTTCAAGAGACAGTTATAGGTGTTTAGTTCATACTTTAAGTTAGGTGAAAGTTTTCGGGTAGGGCAATAATGCTCTACCCGAAGCGTTTTATAGTCAGAGACTTTTTAAAACATTACCAAATAATAATTAATAACTACTAAATAATAACTAATAAATGAAAAAACAATTACTACTTGCAATGTTGCTGCCATGGCTTGTAATGTCTTGCAGCGCGCAAACTGCCAGAAAGCTGACAATTGTAAACTCTCCTGACGGAAAGTCAACTCTCGATGTGTTTTTGCCCGAAAATCCTTCAGGGCGCGCTATCGTCGATTGCCCGGGTGGAGGCTATTCGCATCTCGCCATGAACCATGAGGGCTACGATTGGGCGAAATTCTTTAACGACCAAGGCATAGCCTTCTGTGTGTTGAAGTACCGTATGCCAAATGGCGACCGAAACATTCCTCTTTCAGATGCCTACAATGCTATCCGTACTGTACGAGACAGTGCCGCGCAATGGCATGTCAATCCCTACGATGTCGGCATCATGGGCTTCTCTGCCGGAGGTCATCTTGCCTCTTCTGTAAGCACACATGCGCCATTCTGCTCACGTCCGAACTTCTCCATTCTTGTCTATCCCGTAATCTCTATGGATGAGAAAGAGACACACAAGGGCTCGTGTGTCGGTTTCCTCGGTGACGGGCGCAGCGACAAAAATCTCGTTAAAGAGTGGTCGAATAACAATGCTGTGCGCCGCCACCTTACTCCTCCCGCCTTGCTGCTTATGGCAGCCGACGACAGGGTTGTGCCGCCGCTTACCAATGGCTTAAGATATTTTGAGGCTATGCGCAGGGCGGGCAATCCTTGTGCTGTTTATATCTATCCGTCTGGCGGTCACGGATTTGGTTTCCGTGACAATTATACCTATCACAATCAGATGTTGCAGGAGATAACCACATGGCTGCAAAATCTGCCTTCGCCAAAAGCCGATGCCGTAAGGGTGGCTTGCATAGGCAACAGCATAACCGACGGATCTGGAATAGACATGGCTGAGGTAAACGGCTATCCTGCAAAGTTGCAGAGCAAGCTTGGCAATGGGTATCACGTCAGGAACTTTGGTGTAGGCGGACGCACGATGCTCAACAAGGGCGACCGTCCTTATATGAATGAGTTGGCATGGCGTGACGCGCTTGCTTTCAATCCGAATGTCGTTGTCGTAAAGCTCGGAACCAACGACTCGAAGGATGAGAACTGGAAACACAGCGCCGACTTTGAGGGCGACATGCAGCAGATGATAGACTCTCTGAAAGCCCTTCCGTCACAGCCGCGCATTTTCCTTGCGACACCGATACCGGCCTTTGCGACCCGCTGGACCATAAACGACAGTGTGATATCAGATGGCGTTATACCTCTGATTAAAAAGGTGGCCAGGAAAAACCGTCTGGAGATTATTGATTTACACTCTGCTTTCAACAATAACGACGGCAAGCAGATGCAGCGCGACTCAATACATCCTACTGCTGAGGGTGCCGCCCAGATGGCTGCAATTATTGCCGGGGCAATATCGGAGCCAATGCAAACTAAGACAAAGGCAAAGAAGAAAAAGTAAGTTTGTAGGGCCGTTATATGTAACGGCCGCAAGCAACGTGGCGTAAGCAATGCGCCCTGAAAGGAGTAGTCTGGGTATGAGCAGGCTGCCCCATTTGGGGCGCATCATAAATACATAGATCTTGTTTGATAAACCCATTGGCGGAATGGTAAGTGCACTATTATAGTAAAAGCTGTAGGGCCGCTATGTATAGCGGCCGCAATTGAAAAATGTAATATTGTTTGCGGCCGCTACACGTAGCGGCCCTACAATAGATAAATCCTAAAAAATGATTTTCTACCCTGTTTTTTGACAAAACGGCACCTGTATGTATAATTTTCCTAAAAAGTGGAGATTTTTCCTTTGCGGGTGTCGTTTATTTTGCTTAAATTTGCAGCCGAAACTATAATTGCTAAAACAGAACATACCTAAATTATAAACTTAAAACAAATTTTATGAAAAAGCGATTACTTTTTTCTTTCGCTGCAGTCATCGGTGCTATGACATCGTTTGCCTACAATTTGGGCGACTATGTTTATACCCATGATGCAAAGTTCAAGGTTATCAGCGACAACATGCTGACTAACGGTGATTTCGCTTCAAGCTACAACGGCTGGAAGGATTACACAGATTCTTCTCTTAATCCTGAGTTCTGGTCTGTTGAGACTGGGGCGTCTGAGACTGGCGGCAACGCTCTCCAGTGCGTTAACGGTGCTGCCGACCAGACTGGCAACTACATCTATCAGGCTGTTCCTTATCAGCCAAGCCAAAGCTACATCATCACTTTCAAGGTTAAAGGTGTAGACCCGACCACATCTTCTGTCACTCCTAACACTGCCAACTACATCGACGTTTATGCCAACGCCGATGGTTCTGTAAGCAAGTCTGCCGACCTCTTCTGCCAGGTTGCAACAACAGATGCTGTTAATGCAGAGTGGACATCTTATTCTTACGCTTTCACCGACACCGTAACTGGCGGCTCAAACGGTTTCATCGTTGTGACATTCGGACAGCTCACAGCTGGAACTCAGATCTCTGATGTTGAGATCCGTCAGGTAACACCTGTATTCGATACCCGTATCTCTGACAGGGAGTTCGCTTATGCTGAGGCTCTTCTCGGCATCGAGGCTATGCAGAATGGTAGAGACGAGCTTCTGGGCGTAATCGCCAGCTTGAAGGAGTTCTTCAATTCAGAGGCTTCAGAAGATGTCTCGATAGCAGAGGATGCTCTCAACAGCTTCCTCGATGCAGAGACAGCGTTCCTCAATGCCAACTCATACGAGGTGAACTCACACATTGACAGCAGAGCTCTCTGGACAACAAAGATACAGAAAGCAGACGGCACATACGGAGACTGGTATGTAGAGGGCAGCGGCCGTTGGTTCCATGATCCAGCTACAGACGCTCATATCCGTGACTATATTCAGGCTTCTTACAATCTTCCTGCAGGTACAGCAAAGATAGTTAAGGAATTGCCGGCAGGTAAGTATTTCTTCTCAGCAGAGGTTAAGGGACACCGCATGGCAGGTACAAGCACCGCTTTGCGTTATACGCCTGACTATACTTACGTGGTTGAGGGCGCAAAGGTGTTCATCGGTAAAGACTCTGTAAGCTTTAACCTCGACCAGCGCAACTTCGAGCGCCACTTCGTAGTGGCAGACGTTGCTGAGGGCGAGACTCTGAATGCCGGTTTCTGGCATCCTGCCACATCTGTTGACAATAAGCTTGGTGGTACAGTATATATGCAGGCTCCTGTTCTCCGCATCATTGGCGACAACTCCAATGGCGAGATGGAGGCTTATATCGAAAACTATGCTACTCTTAAGAACATCGCTACTCAGGCAAACGCTCTGAAGGTTATGCTCGACTCTGCTGTAACTGTTCACGCTAAGGCCGAATACCCATGGGGTAAGCCTGCGCTTCAGGATACCATCACATACTACACTGGCACATACAACAGCCTTTCTGTTAAGCAGCCTGGTGACGACCTCTTCGCTGAGGCCGCAGACTCACTGATGCAGAGCATGCGCCGTGTACGCTCTTCTATAGATGCATACTATTCTCTCAATGCTCCTTATACAGAGCTTGTCGCTCAGCTCGTTATTGCAAACGCAAGCTATGACAATCCTAAGAACGCCGCTGGCGACAAGGCCGCTTTCAAGACTGTTATCGACAAGGCGCAGGCTCTCGTTGACGGTGTGACAGCTGAATACAGCGAGGAAGTTGCCAACAACATGATTGCTGCTAAAACTGAGCTTGTTGAGGCTCAGAAGGCATTCGAGTCAGCGACTGCATCTCTTGCTAATCCAAGTGAAATATCTATTGTAAACCCATTCTTCACCAGCTTTACCAACCAGTCAAAAGTTGAGGGCTGGACAATGGCTGGTCAGACCGACAACGGACGTTGGAAGCAGGGCTCAATTAAAGGTTTCGAGGGTGGCAAGCATCTTACTATGTGGCGTGGTGAGACAGCATTCTCAAAGAATAAGGCTTCTCAGAACCTTGAGCTTCTCAATTCTGGTGTATATGTGTTGTCTTGCCAGGCTACAGCTTGCAACGAAAAAGGTTCTACTGATGGCGACCGCACCGTAGCACAGGCCGTTTACTACTATGGTAAGCTTGCAGAGTCTGCTGACTCTATCGGTGTTCACATGGTACATACCGACCGTAGCAACTGGGTTGGTTCTAACGATGTAAAATCTGAATGGGGTAACTTCTATCCTGAGGTATTTGCTATTGTATATGTAAAGGCAGACAATACTCCAGAGACTATAGAAATCGGTTTCGACGCTATGAGCAATGAGAAGTCAAATACATACTCATTTGGTGGTAACCACGTACGCTACATGGGTCAGGCTGCTAAATTCAATACAGACCTTGAGGTAGCCCTTGCCGCACAGCTTGCAGAGGCAACTCCTCAATACGAGGCTCTCGCTCAGTTTGCTGATGACGGAACATACGTTGAAGAGTGTGATTTGAGATGTCGTCGCATCTATGCTAACCTCGGTTTTGCAATTGAGTATGCACAGAACGCTGTAACTGCAAACGAGAAGATGTCTGCTTACTACAAGCTCGTAGACGCTAACAAGAATGCTAACATTCTTACAACAGGCGTTAAGGGTGTCATTACCGAGCCAACAGCAAATGTTCAGAAGGGTGTTTATAACCTCTCTGGTGTTAAGGTTGCTGAAAGCGCAGACGCTCTTCCAAAGGGTCTTTACATCGTAAACGGTAAGAAGGTTGTTGTGAAGTAATTCACCAACAGATAATATTCATAATTGGAAGCCGGTCCCGTATAGGGGCCGGCTTTCTTTTTAGGTTTTTCGTGGAGATAAATAGAAATTATGAGAGGTTAGGAGGCATGTTGCTTATTTTGGGATCTTCTGTGATTTGGAGTGATGCCTAATCTTGCGCCAGCATATCAGTTTCAGCTATACAGGCTCTATAACATCCGAGCCTGCCACTCCCATAGCTTAAAGGCGGCGCCTTTTACCGTTCAGCCAAGGCTGAACGGTTGATGAAGCCTGTTAACTTTGCGCTTGAAGCCCACATACTTTACCGTTCAGCCAAGGCTGAACGGTAAAACGGGTTGTGTCTCTCAGTTGATATATTTCTATATAGCCGGCATCACTCCAAATATCGGATGAGCCACAATTTATAAAACATATATCACGGATGATATTTGCCACGTTTTAATTGCGGCCGTTACATGTAACGGCCCTATAGCCTTTATTATAATTAGTGCGCTGGCGGTCCATTAATATGTCATCTATATAAATGTCATTCCTTGTTCTTCCCTTAATATCTTGATTTTAACCTTTATTTTTTGATAAATTTATGAATTGTGGCTAAAACTGCTATTTTTAGTAGGATTATTATTTGCTTATTTCGTTTTTTTTGCTTTATTTTGCAAGTTGTAAGTCCGTATACATATATGCGGACCCTAATCTGCTGAATAAAGAACAAACAAATTATAAACTAAAAACAACCTATGAAAAAATTCTTCATTAGTATCTCCTTGTTATGTTCAGGTATGATGGTATCGTGCATTGACAAGGATGAGCCAGTGGATTCAGAAACCAAACCGGTATGGTTGGGTGGAAGTATTTACGAAGAGCTGAAGAATCCTAATCAGGAGTATCTGACGGGTACGTTCAATACGTATCTGCGTCTGGTTGACGACCTGAATTATTCTGAGACTCTTTCCCGTACGGGTAGTAAGACGGTCTTCCCTGCCAACGATGAGGCTTTTGAGCGTTTCTTCAAAAACAACAAATGGGGTGTGACAAACTACGAAGGCCTGTCGCTTTCGCAGAAAAAACTGTTGCTTTACTCATCTATGATTGACAATGCCCTGCTGGTTGGTATGCTTTCCAACGTCAGCGGCGGTACTGACGGTATCACTAATGGCCTGGGTCTGAAGCACCCGACATCTGTCAGCGTCATCGACAGTATTACCCATTTGTATGGTCCCTCAGACATGCCGGCAAACAACAAGTGGTGGACAAAGTACTATGACAAGGGCATAGACATCGTCAGCGACCGTACAAGTCCTATGATGGTTCATTTTACACGTGAGCAGATGGTTAACAACTCCATCACCACTATCGGCCCGAACAGCGACTTCAGCATTCTTACAGGTGAGGAGTATGACGATGCCGCAAAGCCTGCCTACATCTTCAACGACCGGATCGTAAACCGTGACATTACCTGTATGAACGGTTACATTCAGCAACTGCAGGATGTGCTGCTTCCTCCAGGAAACATGGCACAGGTGCTTCGTGATGATGATGAGACAAGCATCTTCAGCCGTATGGTTGACTATTTTGCCGCACCTTACTATGATGCGGCTACCACCAACCAGTACAACGACTGGGCTGTTGCCAACGGCGCGCCGCTTAAGGACTCTATCTTCCAGATGAGATACCTTAGCTCCCGCTCACAGGCCGAGGCTCTTATACAGGATCCTGACGGCAACACCATGGGGCAAGGCCGCTACTTGTCGTTCGACCCGGGATGGAACCAATATTATCCAGCCCATGCCAATACGTCTTCTATAGACTATAGCATCACCGACATCGGCGCAATGTTTGTTCCTTGCAACGAGGCAATCAAGAAATACTTCCTCCCTGGCGGCAACGGAGCATTCCTTATTGATATATATGGTAATAAGGAAAATACCGAGGCAAACCTTCTTGAGAACCTTGACTCTATGCACGTGAAGAGACCTCAGGTGCTTAACGCGTTCATCAAGAACCTTCAGAAAAACTCGTTCGTTGAGACTGTGCCAAGTAAGTTTGAGTCTATCATCAACGACGTTAGCGAGAACATGGGTATGAACCTCAGCCTCCTGAAGCAGACTGAAGACGGAAAATATGATATCAAAATTGCCAACAACGGTGTTATCTATGTGCTGAAAGACATGATTGCGCCAGATGAGTATCAGGCTGTGCTTGCACCTGCCTCTTCTTATCCAGACATGAGAATTATGAACTGGGCTATCCAGGATAGAAAATACCTTGGTGTAGACTTCAAGTTCTATCTGCTTGCCATGAGCGCCAATTACGCCTTCTTTATTCCAGACGACGAGGCTTTTGACTGCTATTATGTCGACCCGGCATCTCTCGGTCACGTGAGACCTGAGGTCTTGCATTTCTATTTGGATGAGAAGCGTACTCCAGAGGTTCGCTGCGACAGATATTATTACAACGTAGCCACAAAAGAGGTAGGCGAGCGCATCGGTGAGGTGCAGGACATCAGCCAGCGCTCAAGCCAGCTTATCGATATTTTGAACTATCATACCGTTTTGCTTGGGAACGGTGAGACGTTTGGCAGCAACAGATATTACAAGACTAAGCATGGCGGCGAGATTCGTCTCGACGGTGATGTTGCCGCAGGCAGTACCGTTTCGGGCGGCGCACAGATTGACAACAATCTTGAGCCTTCTGTAATAGAGAATGTGTATAACCAGAAAAACGGTAAGGCTTTCCGCATAAACCGCATTATACAGGCTCCGCAGAACAGTGTGTCAAAGACATTGCGCAACTACGGCCAGTTCTCAGAGTTCTTCGAGGCTTGCTCTGGTTTCTCTGCTGTAGACATTCTCAAATGGGCAGGTATCTCTGACGAGCTGAACTCTTTCGGCACAACCGAGCAAGACCAGTATGTTGTCTTTACATCTACTTACGGTACAGGCAAAAACGCCGTAAACTCTGCATGTCTTGACGAGAATGTCAAGATGTTCAATACCTATAACTATACTCTGTATGCTCCTAACAATGAGGCTATGGAAGAGGCTTACGCCAACGGACTGCCGCGCTGGAAGGAGATACAGGATGTGTTTGAGGAATATGGCGACGATGCGCCGGAGAGTGTCCGTGCCGATGCCCTTGAGAAGATTAAGACACTGAAGGAGTTTGTAAGATATCATTTCCAGAGTATCTCCCTGTATGCCGACAACACAATAGAGGAAGGCACTTATCAGAGCCTTGCGACAAACGAGATTGGTTTGGCACGCGAGATTCAGGTTACTGGCGGTGACGGTAAGATTAATGTTAAAGACGGTACAGGAATGATACACACCGTAGATGCCAAGAATGGCTCAATGGTATCAAATGCCATGGCACGCGACTACTGGTTCAATGCCAATTCGCAGAGCGCTACCCAGATTACAACATCTTCGTTCTGTGCCGTTCACGAGATAGCAAAACCTTTCTATCTGTTTACCGACAACAGTGGCAAGCCGTCATGGAGCCCGTCTGTTGTTGAGGCACATGCAAAGGCTAAAAATAACAAACACTAAAGACCGATTACTATGTCTAAAAAGAAAATATTGCTTACTGTTTGCCTTTGTGCCGCCTCCATGTCAATGCTGGCGCAAAGCAAGCGTATATCAGGTACGGTGAACGACTCTATGGGACCGGTTATGATGGCCAACGTCACTGAGGTCGATGCCAACGACCGTATCGTATCTGCGGCGCAGACTGACTTCAACGGTAACTTCTCTATGGAGATCAAGAGCACGAAGAACAAGTTGCGCATATCATTTGTCGGCGACAAGACCAAGACTATCCCGTTGAGTGACAAGGAGGTCTTCGACATTATGCTTGAGTCTGACAGCCACACCATTCAGGAAGTTGTGGTAAAAGGCTCACGTACTGGCTCGGGCGGACTCTTCATTCCTAAGCGAGAGGTTTCTGTAGCACAGCAGACTTTCGACATGAGCAATGTCGAGGGTATGGCCTTTACCAGTGCCGACGAGGCGCTGCAGGGTGAGATTGCCGGTCTCGACATTGTGTCTAACTCTGGTAACCTCGGCTCAGGTACTACTATGCGTCTTCGTGGTGTTACCACTATTAATGGTGACGCACAGCCGCTTATCGTTGTCGACGACCGTATCTTCGACAATCCTGATGAGACATTCGATTTCTCTACAGCAACCGACGAGCAGTATGCCTCACTGTTGTCTGTAAATGTTGAGGATATCGCAAACATTCAGGTTCTTAAAGATGCCGCCGCTACAGCCGTTTGGGGTTCCAAGGGCTCTAATGGTGTTATCCAGATTACAACAAAGCGTGGCGCGCGAGGTAAGACCCGTGTGAACTTCTCTTATAAGTTTACCGGCACATGGCAGCCCGACGGATACAAGCTGCTTAACGGTGACGACTACACAATGCTTCTGAAAGAGGCATTCTACAATCCGCAGCAGTCATCGTCGGCAACAACCAATATCGCCGAGCTTAACTACGACCAGGCTTGGAGTGAGTATGAGAACTGGAACAACAACACCGACTGGGTGAAAGAGGTTAAGCAGTTCGGACAGATGCACTCTTACAACCTTAACCTTACTGGCGGTGGACAGAAGGCGCAGTTCCGTATATCTGCCGGATATGACCACCAGACAGGCTCTATCATCAAGCAGGTGCTCGACCGTTTCTCCACACGTCTTGTGCTCGACTACAATGTCAGCGACCGCATCAGGTTCTCTACAAACTTCGCTTTGACCTATACCAACAACAACCAGAACTATTCCGGTCTGCTCGGTATTGCACAGAAGCTGGCCCCTAACATGAGTATCTACCGCCAGAATGCTGACGGCTCAAATACCGGCGAGTATTATCTTATGAACCCTGTTGCCCCAAAAGGCGAGAGTCCGTATACTGGCAACTATTCTTCTTCTCAGATGACAAAGATACGTGACCTTGGTAACCCTGTTGCCATTGCAAACCAGGCTTGGAAGAAAGACCAGACATACCGTATCACTCCTAACTTCACTCTGAAGTATGAGCTTCTCGGCATTGAGGCAGACAAGTCACGACTGACTCTTACAGGCCGTGTGGACTTTGATATCTATGCACGCTCGCTGCCTACATACTGTCCGGCTTCTCTGACAACAAACAAGTGGACTGACAAGTCGTACAACAAATCAGAGAATACAGAGAACAACCGCTTCCAGATGAGCGCGCGTGCAGAGTTGGCATATACCCCGTATTTCAAGAATAAGGACTGGTTTTCCACCATGCTCATGCGTTATGAGATGACAACCTCCAAGAGCAACAGCCAGTATATATCTCAGTATTCTTTGCCTGACGATATCACTGCTCCTACTATTCCTGGCGCATTGGAGAAAATCACAAGCGGCAACAGCCGTTCCAACTCACAGTACTGGCTCTATAACGGGCACCTTTCTTATAAGGAGCGCTACATCTTGGGCTTCTCTCTGCGCGCTGACGGCGACTCTAAGTTCGGCCCGAAGAACAAGTGGGCTTACTTCCCGGGTGTATCTGCCCGTTACAACATCATCGACGAGGGCTTTATGAAATCTCTTCGTGACAAGTTCCTCTCTATGATGGCCTTGCGTGCCAGCTGGGGTATCAACGGTAAGGCTCCAAGTGCCGACTATCTGTTTTTTTCTACCTACAACACCAGCGGCGGCTCATACGGTAGCGGCAACAATATGTTCACCATCGCAACCATTGACGGTCTGAAGCTTGACGACCTCCGTTGGGAGAAGACCACTTCTGTTAACCTCGGTTTCAACCTTGGCTTCTTTAACGACCGCATCGAGGTAGACTTCGACTGGTACAGAAAGTTTACTAAAGACCTGCTGATGCAGGGTGTTAAGATACCTTCTACTACCGGTTATGCAAGTCTCTCTTATGCCAATGTCGGCAAGATGAACAACGAGGGTTGGGAACTTAACATCTCCGGTAAGAAAATTCTCTCAATCGGCAAGTTCTCTATGGATGCCAGCATCAACGTGGCTCAGAACTTCAACGAAATCAAGGAGATGGATCAGCGTGTGCTCGACGCAATCAATACAGAGTGGAGCGCAACAACGAGACCGGCCGACAAGAAGACCACTGGTTATACAAACCGTGTACAGGTTGGTAACGCCCTTGGCTCAATCTATGGCTTCAGATACAAAGGTGTTTACCAGTACAGCTACGACTATCTTGAGAACTACCAGAAAGAGCACGGACTCTCTTCCGCTGAGTATGAGGCTTGGATAAACAGCCAGCTTGCAGAGGGAAAGACATTCCCTATTGTTACCGGCGCTGACGGCAAGGTGCTTATGACCAGCCAGGGACATCCGCAGCATGTGGCATACAACTACAGTGACGGTGGCTCTACTTATATATTTAAGGGTGGTGATGCCATGTACGAGGATATCAACCACGACGGACAGATCAACGCACTCGATATTGTTTACCTCGGCAACTCGCTTCCTAAGGTGCAGGGTGGTTTCAACTTCACATTCAAATATGGAAGATGGAGCTTGAAGACCCGTTTCAACTACCGCTTCGGCAACAAGGTTGTCAACCTTGCGCGCATGAATCTTGAGAACATGTTCACTACATACAACCAGTGCGCTACTGTTAACTACCGTTGGCGTAAGGATGGTGACGTGACTCCTATACCGCGTGCCATGTACAATTCTGGTTACAACTATCAGGCTTCAGACCGCTTCGTAGAGAACGGCTCATACGTGAGATTTAACAACTTGCAGCTGGCTTACAACTTCGACAAGAAGAAGATTCAGAAGCTTGGACTCAACCAGCTTCAGGTTTATCTCAGTGTCAACAACCTCTATTGCTGGACAAAGTATAGCGGAACAGACCCTGAGGTATCTATAGCAGGCTGGGGTGTTGCTGTTGACGACTCACAGACTCCGAGAGCCAAGTCGTTCACCGTGACTATGAATGTAGGATTCTAATCTAATTAAAAACTACACAAATGAAGAATTATATATCAATAATATTGACAGGTCTCACCATGGTATCGTGTGTCGACACTGTATTGCTGCCGGATGACAAAACCGTGGACGAGGATTTCTGGAAGACAAAGTCTGATGTCAACCAGATGGTGCAGGGCGCATACAACTCTATGCTCTCCTCTGATGTCATGAGCAGGCTTATTGTATGGGGTGACTTCCGTTCTGACGAGATGAACATGGTGAGCTCCATATCGGCGAACTCTGTTGTCAACGCCTTGACGGAAATTGACGCCGTGAATGTTCAGACAACCAACACCTATGCTACTTGGGGTGGTTTGTACAAAGTGATTAACAACTGCAACATCGTGCTCGAAAGGTCACGGAATGTTATGAATATAGACCCTTCTTACACCGAGGGCGACTATCTTACCGACCGCTCGCAGATGTTGGCTTTGCGCTCGCTCTGCTATTTCTATCTCGTGCGCAATTTCCGTGATGTTCCATATTCTGATAAAGCTTATATGAACAGCAGTCAGGCAATGAATATTCCACAGCTGTCGCCAGACTCAGTGCTCGCACGTTGCATCCGCGACCTTGAGGAGGCTGAGAAGTCTGCTCTCGACCCTGCCGCTTTCACCGATTGGCGTAGAGTGGGCTGGATTAACCGTGACGGTATCGATGCTATTCTTGCCGATATCTATCTATGGCTCGGCTCTGTTCATCATGATGCCGCTTATTATGAGAAATGTGTGGAATACTGTGACAAGGTGATTGCATCTAAGAGGGAACAGCACATTCCTGACTTTGGCGAGGTTGAAGCTGTAGAATATCCTCTTTCTCAAGGCAGTTCATACTTCTATGATCTATATGTTCTCCAGAATGCCGAGGAGAGTATTTTTGAATTGCAGTATGACGGAACATCAAATTCAAATACCGCTCTTTGCCAGATGATGTTCAAGTATGAGAAAAACAACTCTCCTTCTGGGTATGTCAGGGCAGCTTCCATATTTGGTACTGTGGGAACGGGGCAGCCTGTATATACACAGACTGGTGACTACAGATATATAAATAATATCTATTCTCCAAATACCGGACTTGAGAGTTATGACATTCGTAAGATGGTTTCAGAGTCTGGTGTTTATATCTCTAATCCTGTTGGCTCAGCCGGCTTCGGCAGAGAGTCTTCACGCACTTACGACAGATTTGCGCAGAATTATATATTCTACCGCTTACCTGACATTATGCTTATGAAGGCTGAGGCGCAGGTGCAGCTTGCACAGGACGATGACGACGTGCAGTTGAGACAGGCTTTCAATCTTGTCCAGACCGTAAACAGCCGCTCACTGTATTCTGGCAATCTCGCTTCCGACTCTCTGAAGTTCAGCTTCTATAAGAACCGTACAAGCATGGAGACTCTGATTCTTGCCGAGCGTCTGCGTGAGCTTTGCTTCGAGGGCAAGCGCTGGTACGACCTTGTACGCTACAACTATCGCCATGTCGAGGGTGTTGACTATGGTACTACACTCTATGAGCAGCAACAGGACGGCAAAGAGTTTGTACGCAACACTACAGAGTTCCTGAATCTTGTAACAAGAAAGTATTCTTCTGGTGGTGCGGCTGCGGCATCAAAGATGCGTTACGAACCTCATCTGTATATGCCTGTCTGTCAGAGTGACATTGACGTTAATGATAAGCTGAGGCAAAATCCAGTATACAAGGCGGATGACGAATATGAGAAAAACTATTAATTGAGGAGGATGATAATTTATGGATAAAAGACTTTTTAAAGCCTGCTTTGGCATAATAACTTCTGCTATAGTCTTAGGCTCCTGCAATAAAGAGCCGGATGAGTCAAACCTCTACACCTTCACTGGTGAGACGGTAGAGACGTTCATTCAGAAAGACAGCGACCTTACCTCGTTCAACTATATATTGACAAGGGTAGGACTTGACCGCATGATGGCTTCTTACGGTCAGTACACTTGCTACGCTCCTTCAAACGAGGGTGTGGCACTGTATATCGACAGCCTTTACAACGACCCGGAGGCTTCTATTCCTCACAATGGCATGACTGCCAACTCTTTGGAGGGACTGAACGACAGCCTCTGTACAGATATCGCTAAATATCATCTTACAAACGGTCTGTACAGCATTATCGAGATGGGCGGCAGCGGTGCTACTATCACCACAATGCTTGGCCGTCCTATCTCCTCAAAGGTTGACTCTCTTGGCCGTACTGTTCTTAACGATGTCGCTACCATCATAAGCGAGGATAATGAGGTCACAAACGGTATTGTGCATAAGCTTAACCGTGTTGTTCCACGCTCTTCACGTCTTCTTGGCGATGTATTCGACAGACTTGAGGAATACAGCATTTTCAATGAGGCGCTTCACAGAACCGGTCTTGCAGACTCTCTGACAAGAACAATGAAATACCGCACACTTGCTGACGGTACACGAACTACTACATTCAACAAGCCTGCCGACATTAATGATACAAACGGTGATGAGCTTTATTGTCCTACAGAGTGTAAGATTGGCTTCACGGTATTTGCTGAGAGCGATGCTGTGCTCCGCGCTAATGGCATCAACAGTTTCGACGAGTTGGTGGCATACGCCAATAATGTTTACTCTGGCGCCTCGTCATGGTATGACTACATCCGTGAGAAGGGATTGAGCGTGAGCACAGGCAACGACTATACAAACCGTTTCAATGCGCTCAACATGTTTGTGGCATACCATATACTGTATGCGTCGATGGCTCAGGACCAGCTCGTATTTGAAAACAAGTCAGGTGTGCCTCTCGGTACTAGTAAGTGGAACTATGTAAACGGTGCCGACCCATACGACTACTATGAGACTATGCTTCCTAATACTCTCATGAAAATTTGGGAGCCACAGCCTGGAAAGACACTCTACATTAACCGCTACCAGACTTTCAACACTCTTACCAACGAGGTCGGGACCCGTGGTACAAACCACACTCTCGTAAATCCCGGTATCGAGATTGAGCGTCAGGACATCACTGCCTACAACGGATACATACATCCTATTAAAGGCATGCTTGTTTACAACGAGCAGGTTCCTAAAGGTGTGCTCAACGAGCGTCTGCGCTTTGAGGCAACAACTTTCCTCCCAGAGTTCATTAACAATGGTTTCCGCTATATGCTTATGAGTGAGGTCTCAGCCATGAATGGCGGTGGAAGCGGTGCCCGTCTTGCATTCCCTGTTGACTACTTCGACAATGTTATCTGTTATAATGGCGAGCAGACAAAGCTCCGCTACAATATTAAGGGTGACTATCGCGCATATCAGGCTGATGCCTTCCAGGGTTGGGGACAGTATGACCTTTCTGTCAAATTGCCTCCTGTTCCGTCAGGTCTGTATGAGTTCCGTCTATTCTACTCTCCTATGGGACACGGTGGTATGATGCAGTTCTATTGGGGAACAAGCAAGAACGTGCAGGAGATGAATGCTCTCAGCATTCCTCTTGACGTGC
>OGLR01000375.1_pt1 | contig 22227 bp, 13 predicted proteins | sample 1572931 | NCBI WGS metagenome assembly OGLR01 (sample SAMEA2581997, study PRJEB24529) | metagenome | biome: Human gut stool | place: China | collected 2011 | reverse complement strand
AACAAATATAATATTAATCATAGGTCGGCTTGCCGACTTTTTAGAGTAAACTCATGTTTTGTTTCGCGACTGCTAAATAACGATAATGGGCTGACTCCTGCAAATGGAATCAGCCCTAATTTTTATTCAACTCAAAATGTTTAGCGGACAGTAATAAAAACAGACAATAAAAAACGTGGACTTTTTAACTTCGTCTACGCTATCTGTCGGTATTGGAGATAACCTATGCACACATATACGAGTAAAAGCCCACGCCATAGGCGTGAGCGTCTTTGCTTTTACTCTTGTGTGCTTCGTCAAATTCCCCAATTTTCAGATAGCAAGAATACAAGTTAACGTTTTTTTATCAATATGTCTTTATATATCTTTTATATCATACGCACGTAATTTTATATTATTTTGTTGCAAAAATACACAATAATTCTTGCCTTATTGTATCTTTTACTGTTTTTAACATATATTCTTTCAACATGTAACCATTCTGCTAACCGGCATTAAGCTCACTCTTCAAATATCGGCCTGTCAGACTCTCTTTGCAGCTAATGATGTCGTCGGGTGTTCCGGCAAACACGATGTTTCCGCCTTTGTCGCCACCCTCCGGTCCAAGGTCAATTATCCAGTCGGCACATTTTATGACTTCCATGTTGTGCTCAATGACAACTATTGAATGCCCGCGCTCAAGCAGTGCGTTGAAAGCTTTCATGAGCTTCGAAATGTCGTGGAAATGCAGGCCCGTGGTTGGCTCGTCGAATATGAAAAGGGTAGGCGACTGTTTTTCGAGAGAAATGAAATATGCGAGTTTTACGCGCTGGTTCTCACCACCCGACATGGTAGACGAATTCTGACCGAGCTTTATATATCCCAGTCCCACATCCTCCAGTGGCTTCAGACGGTCTATTATGGCACGGTTGTAACTTGTTTTCTTCTTGGCATCGCCGTTGTTGAAGAAACTGATGGCCTCGCTGACAGTCATGTCGAGAATGTCGTTTATATTTTTCCCGTTGTATCTTACGTCGAGAATGTCGTGCTTAAAGCGCTGTCCGTGGCACGCCTCGCACTCAAGAACAATGTCAGCCATAAACTGCATCTCGACGGTTATAGTTCCTGCGCCCTTGCATTCCTCGCATCGTCCGCCCTCGGCATTGAACGAGAAATATTGCGGTGTAAACCCCATCTGTCTCGCCAACGGCTGGTCTGCAAATAGAGAGCGTATGTAGTCGTAAGCCTTGACGTATGTGGCAGGATTTGAGCGCGAGCTTTTGCCTATTGGGTTCTGGTCGACAAACTCAACATGCGATATCATGTTGTAATTGCCCTCCATAGAAAGATACTCGCCTGGTATTTCAGCCACCTCGTCGAGCCTGCGCTTTAGGGCCGGGTAGAGAATGCCTTTTATGAGCGATGATTTTCCAGAGCCGGAGACACCGGTTATGACGGTAAGCACGTTCAGCGGAATGTTGGCATTTATGCCTTTCAGGTTGTTCATGCGGCATCCTTTCAGATTTACCGACATATTCCATTGACGGCGTGATTTCGGCACTGTGATTTTTTCGTTTCCCGTAAGGTAGTCCACGGTATGGCTTCTGTTGCCCTCGGGCACTTTGCCGCCAATTTGCGGCGGACATCCCTGGAAGACTATCTCACCTCCGTTTGTGCCTGCGTCGGGGCCGACATCGATTATCTCGTCGGCGGCAGTCATAATCTCCTTGTCGTGCTCTACAACAACTACGGTGTTGCCAATATCTCTCAGCTGTTTGAGAACGGAAATGAGCCTGTCTGTATCACGGCTGTGGAGTCCGATGCTTGGCTCATCGAGAATATAGAGCGAGCCTACCAGCGAGCTGCCCAGCGAGGTGGTAAGATTTATGCGTTGGCTCTCGCCTCCCGACAGGGTATTTGAGGCGCGGTTAAGCGTGAGATACCCAAGCCCGACAACATTGAGAAAATGCAGGCGGCTCTTAATTTCAGTAAGCAGGCGTTTTGCAACAGCGGCATCGTGATTATTGAGTTCCAAGTTGTCGAACCACAGTTCAAGCTTAGATACGGGCATTTCAACCAAGTCGCTAATTGACAGGCCGTTTATCTTTACCCATTGTGTCTCTTTCTTCAATCTTGTGCCATGGCATTCCGGGCAAATGGTTTTGCCACGGTAGCGGCTCATCATAACCCTGTATTGTATCTTGTACATATTGTCGCTCACCATCTGGAAGAACGAGTCTATGCATACCCTCTCGGCAACAGGAAGATGGCTCTGGCATGGCAGCCCGTGCCAGAGCATGGCTTTTTCCTTCTTTGTCAGCTCGTAATAGGGTTTGAATATCGGGAAGTTGTCAATGGCAGCCTTACGGCAGAATTCCTCTTGCCATATCTTCATCTTGTCGCCATGCCAGCACTGCACGCATCCGTCATATACACTCAACACGGTATTTGGAATGACGAGTTTCTCGTCGATACCCATCACCTTGCCGAACCCCTCACATTTGGGGCAGGCTCCAACTGGCGAGTTGAAAGAAAACATGTTGTCTGACGGTTCCTCAAACGTAATGCCGTCGGCCTCGAAACGTGTGGAGAAATCGTAGCTGATATTCGACGGCGAGAATGTGATACGGCAGGCACCGTTGCCCTCAAACATTGCCGTCTCCACAGAGTCCGTCAGGCGCGAAAAAAACTCTTTTCCGTCATCTACCGACCTGCGGTCGATGACGAGCCACGAGCCGTCGAAGCCGCAATTGTCAGACTCGTCGAGACAATCTTCTATTCTGCACACCTCGCCATTTACAAGTATTCTCGAATACCCCTCTTTAATATATATGGCGAGCTGTTGGGCAAACGTGCGCTCCTCATGTCTCAGAATAGGGGCGAGCACCATGAAGCGGGTACCTTGGGAATAAGACTTTGTGCAGTCCACGATGTCTTCGACAGAATTTTTCTTGACGACCTCACCCGATACCGGCGATATGGTTTTTCCCACACGTGCAAACAGCAGGCGCAGATATTCATAGATTTCAGTTGTGGTGCCCACGGTGGAGCGCGGGTTTCGGGCTGTCACCTTTTGCTCAATGGCTATTGCGGGAGGCAATCCTTTTATGAAGTCGCACTCTGGTTTCTTTACCCTTCCGAGAAACTGGCGGGCGTACGATGAAAGCGACTCCACATAGCGGCGCTGACCCTCGGCGTAGAGTGTGTCAAAGGCAAGCGACGACTTGCCCGAGCCAGAGACACCCGTAACGACTACAAATTTGTTTCTGGGAACTTTAAGGCTGACATTCTTAAGATTGTTTACACGCGCTCCCTTTATCTCAATATTTTTCTCCATATAAATTGTTTTCCAGTTGTTGCAGGACCGCTTTTAGCAAGTATAATCATTGTTTGCGACCGCTGTTCATAGCGCCCCTACGTTTTTCCCTGCAAAGTTAGCAACAAAATCCGACATGGGAGCAAAAACAACGGAAAAGAGAATAAAAAAACATCAAACCTTTGCAGTATTCGAAAATTAGTATTAATTTTGCAAACTAAATTTTGTTAAGGTAAAAATTTCTATTGTATGAAGAATAAAATGATATCCTCATGCTTTCTTGCCCTGCTGATTTTTATCATGGCAAGCTGTGCGGGCAGCAAGAAGGTCGCTTATTTCCAAAACGTAGACCATGTTGACCTAAGTGCCTCGAAGGGACTTTACGATGCCAAGATAATGCCTAAGGACATGCTTACCATCACCGTCAGCACTACAGACCCCGCAGCGGCGACTCCATTTAACCTCTCGGTTTCTAACACACTGCCTGTGACAGGACAACTTAACACAGGCGCCGGCGCACTGCAAGGTTATCTCGTTGACAACAATGGCGACATAAACTTCCCTATTGTAGGCAAAATTCATGTTGCGGGACTTACCAAAAATGAGTGTCAAGACGCTATCAGGGGAAAGGTGATGCCGTATCTTGCAGAAACCGAGAACCCCATCGTTACTGTCAGAATGTCGAGCTACAGGGTGACCGTTATCGGCGAGGTTGGCAAATCGTGTGTCATACCTGTCTCGACAGAGAAAATGAGCATTCTTGAGGCACTGGCTTCGGCTGGCGACCTGTCTATCTACGGCAAGCGTGACAACATAATGCTCATACGTGAGGATGCCACGGGACAGAAGTCTGTGCACAGGCTGAACCTCAACGACGCAGACCTGATAAACTCGCCATATTACTATCTGCAACAGAACGACGTGATATATGTTGAGCCAAACAGCGTGAAGGCAAAGAACTCAGCCATCGGTCAGTCTGTGACAATCTGGTTCTCGTTAATCAGTATCATGACGAGCATCGCCTCACTGATGGTAAATATTTTGCGTAATTAATTTTCTTATCATAAACATGGAAATTGAAAGATTCAGACAGTCGGAAAACGATGTCCAGTCTTTCAATTTTTTTATAAACAATATTATTACAGAACAACAAAATTATAACTAACAATTAATAACTGATAACATGTGTGGTATAGTTGGATACATAGGTAAAAGGCAGGCGTTTCCTATTCTTACAAACGGACTGAAGCGCCTTGAGTACAGGGGATACGACAGCGCAGGTGTCGCTCTAATCAACGGCAACGGAGATTTGAATGTGTATAAGACAAAAGGAAAGGTTGCCGATCTTGAGGAATATTGCGCGAGCAAAGACCTTACAGGATGTGTGGGCATTGCCCATACACGTTGGGCGACTCACGGCGAGCCGTCGAGTGCAAATGCTCACCCGCACTATTCAGAGTCAAACAATCTTGCAATAATACACAACGGCATTATAGAGAATTATGCCGTTATAAAAAAGAGACTGCAGGAGACTGGTGTAAATTTCCGCTCAGATACCGACACGGAGGTTCTCGTGCAGCTCATAGAGTATATACAGAAAAAACGCAATACGGACTTGCTCACTGCCGTACAGGTGGCATTGCACCAGGTGATTGGCGCATACGCAGTTGCCGTGCTCGACAAGAGCAACCCGAGGCAGATTATCGCCGCCCGTAAGCAAAGTCCGCTGGTTGTAGGTATTGGCGACGGTGAGTTTTTCCTTGGCTCGGATGCAAGCCCCATTGTGGAATATACCGACAAAGTTGTTTACCTTGAAGACGGCAACATCGCTGTGCTGGTTCCTGACGAAGAGCTGAAGGTTGTTGACATATACAACGAGAAGCAGGACGCTGAGGTAAAAAAAGTAGATATCAACTTAGGACAGATAGAGAAAGGTGGATTTCCGCACTTCATGCTCAAGGAAATTTTTGAGCAGCCGGAATGCCTCAAGACCTGCATGCTCGGACGTATAAATTCTGAGGGCGACAATGTCACGCTGTCTGCCGTGCTCGACTATAGGAAAAAGCTGATAAACGCGAAACGCATCATAATCGTGGCATGCGGCACGAGCTGGCATGCCGGGCTGATAGGCAAACAGATGATAGAGAACTTCTGCCGCATTCCCGTTGAAGTTGAGTATGCCTCAGAATTCCGCTACCGTAATCCTGTTGTCGGTCCAGAGGATGTTCTCATAGCAATCTCGCAGAGCGGCGAGACCGCCGACACTTTGGCTGCCGTGAAACTTGCAAAAGAAAAGGGAGCCTTCATATACGGAATATGCAACGCCGTTGGCTCAAGCATACCACGCGCCACAGATACAGGCTCGTACATTCATGTGGGGCCGGAAATCGGCGTGGCCTCTACAAAGGCATTTACCGGACAGGTAACGGTTCTCACCATGCTGGCCCTGGCATTGGGCAACGTCATGGGAACTGTCAGCCACGAAGAATATGTAAGGGTTGTAAAAGAATTGCAGGCTATTCCAGACAAAATTCAGGAGGTGCTGAAACTCAACGACTATATTGCCGACGTGAGCCGTACATTCACATACGCTCACAACTTCCTCTATCTTGGACGCGGTTTCAGCTATCCTGTTGCTCTTGAGGGCGCTTTGAAACTTAAGGAAATAAGCTACATTCATGCCGAGGGATACCCTGCCGCCGAAATGAAACACGGACCTATAGCCCTTATCGACTCAGACATGCCGGTAGTGGTAATTGCTACCCACAACGAGCTTTATGAAAAAGTTCTTTCGAACATTCAGGAAATTAAGGCACGTCAGGGCAGGGTGATGGCAATAGTATCAAAAGGCGACACTACAATATCGAAAATTGCTGACGAGGTTATTGAGCTTCCCGACACTCTCGAATGTCTTGAGCCGCTCATCGCCACAATTCCATTGCAGCTGCTGGCTTATCATGTGGCAGTATGCAAGGGAAAAGATGTCGACCAGCCACGAAATTTGGCAAAGAGCGTAACCGTAGAGTAATAGCGTAAGAAAACTCTAAAAATCCGGCCGAAAAAAATGCTTCCGCTTGCAAGTGGCATTGTAACAGCTTGCGTTGCCACTTGCAACCGCTTGCGATGTCATTTGCAAGCGGTTGCGTTTTTATGGCATATTCCGTTAGCAGTCCCGCCGTTTTTCCGAAGATCCGAAAAATCTCATGTATTCGCTCTCGAAATTTGGAGTCAGCACATTCTTTCCAATGTTAGCGAGTATCTCCTCCCGGCTCCAAAATCTGCCGCCGTCAAGCTCTGCACTATCGGGTACAATCTCACCGTCGTATATCGTTTTGTGAACATTTACCAACTCACGTTCTCTGCTGCTCTCGAAAATGTAGCTGCCGAGAAACTCCGGCTCAAAATCGGTTATTCCGAGTTCCTCGCTTACCTCCCGTCTCAGCGCATCGGCAATCTGCTCTCCGTAGGCAACGTGTCCGCCGCACGACGTGTCCCATCTGCCCGGCTGAATGTCTTTCCATTCGGGGCGCTTCTGCAGATATAGCTCACCTTTGGAATTGAACACGTGAAGGTGTACCACGGGATGCAATATTTTGCCACCGCCGTGAGCCTCGCCTCTTGATACGCAGCCTATAACGTTCCCCTCACCGTCAACAGCGGGAAACAGCTCTTTGGAATTATCTTGCATATTTTTTTAGATTTTAAGACCTCATAACCTCACAACCTCATAACCTCATTTTTTTTACATCTTTTCTACGAAAGTCACGCAATCTCCAAACATTTCCGCAATGCCCTCTGGCTTGTCTCTGAAAATGCCGAACAGGGCACTGCCGCTTCCGCTCATCTGGGCATACATGGCACCTAAGGCATACAGCTTATCCTTTATAGCACGAAGTTGAGGATGGGCATCGAAAACTGGCTCCTCGAAATCGTTGGTCAGCTCATTGCGCCATGTCTCAATGGGCTGCGCAACTATATCCTTACAGCATTTTATGGGTTTCTGTGGAACTATTTTTGAATACGCCTCCCGCGTTGACACCTGCACATCTGGTTTCACCACACATAGCCAACAGTCGGCGAGTTTGTCCTGCAAACCGCATACAGGCTCAAAAACATTACCAATACCAGTGGCGTATGACGGATCGGCTGTTACAAAAAAGGCGCAGTCGGCACCGAGCCGTGCGGCATATCTCTCCATTTCGGCATTGCCGATATTTAAACGGAAACGCTCATCGAGCAAGCGAATCATATATGCGGCATCGCTGCTGCCGCCGCCAAGTCCGGCTTGCGACGGTATTCGTTTGTACAGATGTGCATGCACACGGGGAATGGAAAAATCGGCAGCCAAGAGATTGTACGCTTTCACAACAAGATTATCAGCCTCATTGCAGTCAACAGCATTTCCTGTTACCTTTAAATCACAATCGGCTTCGCTTGGAAACTCTTTGCCCATCAACTTAATCTCAAGGGCGTCTGTAACAGGGATAGGGTAGAAGACGGTTTCAAGATTATGGTATCCGTCCTCACGGCGTGAAACGATGTTCAGGCCAAGATTGATTTTCGCACAAGGAAAGTTTATCATATTACAAATATCTACTTTGACATTATTTATTGGCAAAAATAACAAAAAATCGTGGTTCGTACAACGAATACTGGATTTTATTTGTAATTTTGCATGTAAATGTAAAGTAGACGAGTAGACAAGTAGACGGAGTTGACAAGTTGTTAGTACAAAAGTAGACAAGTTGTCTAACCGCTTGCTTGCTCGTAACTTCCAAGCTATCAATTTGTCTACTTAGTAACTCGTCAACTTGTCAACTCGTTAACTTGTCAACTTAATTAAAAACTATGCCAGACAACAACAAATCCACAACAGCAAGAAGAAAAACAACACAGACAATAGACAACACGTACGGACACCTGCAGCCGCAAGCTACGGACGTAGAAAAGGTTGTGCTTGGTGCTCTGATGGTAGATAAGGATGCTTTCTCCGTGGTCAGCGAGCTTCTTTCGCCCGAGACATTCTATGAGCCGAGACACCAGAAAATTTTCCATGCTATCCGAACTCTCAATATGAATGAGAATCCGGTAGACATTATGACTGTTGCCGACGAATTGGCCCGTGAGGGAAATCTTGACGATGTCGGCGGCTCGCCGTATATCGTAGAGTTGAGCTCGTTAGTGGCATCGTCTGCCCATATCGAGTATCACGCTAAGATTTTGGCTCAGAAGTTTCTTGCCCGACAGCTTATCTCATACGCAAGCAAGATAGAGACCGAGGCGTTCGACCCCACAATCGACGTGGACGGACTGATGCAGGAGGCTGAGGGCAGACTGTTCGAGATTTCGCAGCGCAACATGAAGCAGGACTACACACAGATAGACCCCGTAATTCATCAGGCGGTGCAGATTTTGCAGCAGGCATCGGCGAATTCGGGCGGACTGACAGGTATTCCTACTGGATATACCAAGCTCGACGACATGACGAGCGGATGGCAGCGATCCGACCTCATCATCATAGCCGGACGACCGGCCATGGGCAAGACGTCGTTTGCGCTGTCGCTTGCCAAAAACATTGCCGTAGACTATCAGAAACCAATCGCGTTTTTCTCGCTTGAAATGAACAACGTACAGCTCGTAAACCGTTTGATATCAAACGTTTGCGAGATAGAGGGTAAGAAAATATTGAACGGTCAGCTGAGCCGTGACGAATGGGAACGACTCGACCGCAATCTCCGAAAACTTACAGGTGCGCCTGTTTATATCGACGATACTCCAGGACTCTCAATTTTTGAGCTTAGAACCAAGGCACGCCGGCTTGTAAGGGAGAAACACGTTGAGATAATCATGATTGACTACCTGCAGCTGATGAACGCCAACGGAATGAAATTCGGCAGCAGACAGGAAGAGGTGTCAACAATCTCGCGCTCGCTGAAGGGGCTTGCAAAGGAACTCGATATTCCAATCATCGCACTGTCGCAGCTCAACCGTACTGTTGAAGGACGTGACGGACTTGAGGGAAAACGCCCGCAACTCTCCGACCTCCGTGAGTCGGGTGCCATAGAGCAGGATGCCGACATGGTGGTTTTTGTTCACCGCCCAGAATACTACCATATTTTCCAAGACGAAAAAGGCAACGACCTTCATGGTATGGCTCAGATTATCATCGCCAAACACCGTAAGGGTGCCACGGGCGATGTGTTGTTGACATTCTTGGGCAAATACACGAGATTTGCAAACCCGGAGGATGCCATATCCTTAAATTCCATTGCGCCAACCGACATGGGAGGCGAGATTTTGGGCAGCAAAATGAATGCCGATGACCCGATGGGAGTAGGCAGGCCGCCTGTAGAGGGTGTCCCGTTCTGACACTGTACAATATATAGTACAAGTTCAGCAAGTTAATAAAAACAATTGTGCGCAGTGAAAGGTCTGGTCCTTTACTTACGAATGTTGAGTCATTTTCTTTATTCCGAGAGGCTTATAAATTGGAATTTTCATTTATCTTTGCAAACATGAAGACAGCTATAATAGGTGCAGGAGCGGCGGGATGCTTTGCCGCAATACAGATTAAGCGGAATAAGCCCGAGGCAGAGGTGACGGTATACGAGGCAGGCGTAAAACCGCTGGCCAAGGTTGCCGTTACGGGTGGCGGACGATGCAATCTTACCAACAGCTTTGAGGGCTTGAGAAGTCTTGACGAGGCTTATCCACGTGGCGCACGCCTAATGAAGCGTCTGTTTAACGACTTTGACTATAACGATGCATATCAATGGTTTGAGCGTGAGGGAATAAGTCTTACTATACAGGATGATAATTGTGTTTTTCCTGTGTCGCAAGATGCCATGGAGATTGTCAACACGCTGCTCAGACTGATGAGAACGCTTGGCGTAAGGATAATGACAAGACACAGGGTGACAGCCGTTGCCGGCAATGCCGCGGACGGAAGTTTCAGACTCTCGTTTGCCACTCATGGCGATGCCGTCGCCGATGCCGTAATAGTTACTACTGGCGGACGCTCAAAACATGCGGGATACGGTTTCTTATCGCCGCTGAATGTCGAGATTGTTGAGCCTGTTCCTTCGCTTTTCAGTCTTTGTCTCGAAAACGGACATCCGCTGACTACAATGACCGGGACTGTTGTCGAGGATGTGAGCGTGAAACTAAAGGGGTGCAAAACGGCAGGGCACGGTCCGCTGCTCATAACACATTGGGGAATAAGCGGCCCGGCTGTGCTAAAACTGTCGTCGTACGCTGCGAGAATTCTCTACGGGGCAGACTATAAGACTGCTGTTTCAATCAACTGGTTTGGTGAAGCCGGAGAAAAGGAGGTGGCGGACGAGATATTGTCGATAGCCACAGAAAACGCCCGCAAACAGTTGAGCAGCGCATGGCCAGAGAGGTTCAACAACCGGTTGTGGCGCTATTTTTTAGACGTATGCCAGCTGAGGACAGACATGAGATGGGGCGAATTGGGCAAAAAAGGGCTGAACAGACTCGTTGCAACTCTGACAAATCAAACTCTTGAGATAAAGGGCAAGAACCGATACAAAGATGAGTTTGTCACTTGCGGTGGTGTGGCGCTGACGAGTATTTGCCCGTCAACGCTTGAGAGCAAAAAACATAAAAGGCTGTATTTTGCCGGCGAGGTGCTTGATGTGGATGCCATAACTGGAGGTTTCAACTTGCAGGCTGCATGGACGATGGGATATGCGGTGGCACGGCAGTTCACATAATTTAACCCATTTAAAAAAAAACTATGAATGAAACCTTTGTGAAAACATCTTTTTTTGTATCTTTGCAAAACAATCAACAATAACAAAAACATAGCAAAAATGGCAAACAATTCAGAACTTATAGCCCAGTGTGAGGAGAGGGCTAAGCAGTGGTTGACTCCTGCTTTCGACGAAGAGACACGCAACGCTGTTCAGGCAATGCTTGACAACGAGGACAAAACAGACCTTATAGACGCTTTCTACCAGAACCTTGAGTTTGGTACTGGCGGTCTGCGCGGCATAATGGGCGTTGGTACAAACAGAATGAACAAATATATCGTCGGCATGGCTACACAAGGCTTTGCCAACTATTTGCGGAAGGCTTTTGCCGGTAAGAAAGACATCGCAGTTGTTGTAGGTCACGACTGCCGCAACAACGGCCGGATGTTTGCAGAGACCGTTGCCGGCATTTTTGCCGCCAACGGTATTAAGGTTTACTTGTTCGAGAGCCTTAGGCCTACACCAGAGATTTCGTTCGCAATCCGCCAGCTTCACTGCCAGGCAGGTGTAAACGTTACGGCAAGCCACAATCCACGCGAGTACAACGGTTACAAGGCTTACTGGGAGGATGGCGCTCAGGTGCTCGCACCACACGATACCGGCATTATAGACGAGGTTAACAAAGTTACAATCGACGACGTTAAGTTTGAGGGCAACAAAGACCTCATCAAGATTATCGGCGGCGAGATGGACTACGACTATATGTGCGCTCGTAATTCAGTAACAGTTCGCTAGGATGTTACCCTACGCCAGAAAGATCTCAACATCGTTTACTCTCCGATGCACGGAACCGGCCGTGTGATAGTTCCTCTATGCCTGCGCTCTTGGGGTTTCCAGAACATCAATGTAGTTCCTGAGCAGATGGTTGTGGACGGCGATTTCCCTACTGTTGTATCTCCAAACCCTGAGAATGCGGAGGCTATGACTCTCGGCATGAAGCTCGGTACAAAACTTAACGCCGACCTTGTTATTGCCTCAGATCCTGATGCTGACCGCTTGGCCATCGTCTGCCGTGACAACAATGGCGAGTGGATTATAATAAACGGTAACCAGACCTGTATGATGCTCTCATATTATATCATTGAGAACTCTAAGAAACTCGGCAAGCTCAACCCGTCAGACTTCGTAGTTAAGACTATCGTTACAACCGAGGTTATCGCCGAGATCGCAAAGCGCAACAATGTAGAATACCGTGACTGCTACACAGGCTTCAAGTGGATTGCGCGTGAGATTGCCATCAGCGAGGGCAAGCAGAAATATATAGGTGGCGGTGAGGAGTCGTTTGGCTATCTGCCTTACGACAAGGTCCGTGATAAGGATGCACCCGCATCTATCTGCCTGATTTGCGAAATCGCTGCATGGGCAAAAGACAACGGGCGCACTCTCTACGATCTGCTTATGGACATATATAAAGAATACGGATTCTCTAAGGAGTCAACCGTAAACGTAGTTAAGCCTGGTAAAACAGGCGCTGACGAGATCAAGCAGATGATGGCTGACTTCCGCGCTAATCCCCCAAAGGAACTCGGCGGCTCAAAGATTACACTCTGGAAAGACTACCAGACTCTTGAGGCTACCGACGAGAACGGCAATGTAACTAAGATAGACATGCCTGCAACAAGCAATGTGCTGCAGTGGTTCTGCAGCGACGGCACAAAGGTAAGCGTTCGTCCTTCAGGAACAGAGCCTAAGATTAAGTTCTATGTCGAGGTTAAGGACAACACCATGAAGTGTGCCGGCTGCTACGAGCGTTGTTGCAAAGACGCCGAGGCAAAAATCGAGGCAATTAAGAAGTCTCTCGGCCTGTAAAGCTTAATGTAGAGCCGTTACATGTAACGGCTCTATGCCTTTTTTATGAAACATATACTAACCAAAACTGATTTATGAAACTTATTCACTTATCTGCATTTTCTTTGTTTTTTGCTACTGCTAATGCAACAGCTCAGCCAAGAAATACAATAAACTTGAAAACATGGCAGTTCTCCCGAGACAGCGTTGAGTGGAAAACCGTAAACATTCCGCACGACTGGGCAATAAGCGGGCCGTTTGATAAGAAATGGGATTTGCAAAACGTTGCTATAGAGCAGAACGGAGAAAAGCAAAAGACTGAGAAATCGGGGCGCTCTGGAGCTTTACCATGGATAGGCGAGGGCTTCTACCGCACAACCGTAAGCATGGATGAAAAGCCACAGAGAGCAATTCTGCATTTCGACGGCGCCATGGCAGAGCCAAGGGTCTTGGTTAACGGAAAGTTTGCAGGATATTGGGCTTACGGCTATAACTCATTCAGGCTTGATATTGCGCCATTGCTCCAACAAGGCAACAACACCATTGAGGTGCATCTGCAAAATGTTGAGGAAAGCTCAAGATGGTATCCCGGCGCAGGACTTTATCGCCCTGTTACATTGACAACAACATCTGACGAGGCCATCGACTCTTGGGGAACATATGCCCGCACAATGGCATTGTCGAAAAAAGAGGCTCAAATTGAGGTTACGACAAAGGTTGTCGGCATGAAGGGCAACTGCCTGTCGGTTGAGGTGGCGCTTGTTCACCCCAAAGGCTATGAGGAAATAGCAGCCCATGCAGATGTTCCTGCCAGCGGCTTTGTAACGTTGCCGATGACAATGAAGAAACCACAGGCATGGTCACCGGAAAATCCTTTCCTTTACGACCTTGTGACACGTCTGTACAAAGACAATAAGGTTATTGACGAGACTCGTCAGAAATTTGGTGTCCGCACGGTAAGCGTAAGTAAGGAGCATGGTTTCCAACTCAATGGAGTTGGCAGAAAGATAAAAGGTGTCTGTCTTCATCACGATCTTGGGCCTCTTGGTGCGGCTGTCAACAAGGCCGCGCTCATACGCCAGATAAAGCTTATGAAAGACATGGGGGCCGACGCAATCCGTACTGCGCACAACATGCCAAGCCAAATGCAAATGGACATTTGCGACTCATTGGGCATGATGGTTATGGCTGAGAGTTTTGACATGTGGATATATCCTAAATGCAAAAACGGATATGCCCGTTTCTTTAAGGAATGGAGCGACAAGGATATGGAAAATCTTGTTCTTGCTCACCGCAACCATCCGTCTATAATCATGTGGAGCATAGGCAACGAAATACCCGAACAGGGTATGAAAGGCGGAGCTGATATGGCACGCCACTTGCAGGACATCTGCCACCGGCTTGACCCCTCACGTCCTGTAACCCAAGGCATTGATCGTCCTGATAATGCCTTAAAGACAGGTTTCGCACAAGCAATGGATGTGCCTGGGTTCAACTATCGCGTACACAAATATGAGCCTGCTATAAAGCAACTTCCACAACAATTCCTGCTTGGATCTGAGACTGCGTCAACAGTTAGCTCGCGTGGTGTGTATAAATTCCCAGTCTCATGGGGAGTGACTAAAGCCGGGAATGACGGTCAGGTGACATCTTACGATACTCAATGGTGCTCATGGAGCAATTTGCCGGAAGAGGATTTCCTTGCGATGGATGATTACAATTATACCATCGGACAATTCGTATGGACAGGTATTGACTACCTTGGCGAGCCAACTCCTTACGATGAGTATTGGCCAAGCCGCAGCAGCTACTTCGGTATCTGTGACCTCGCCGGATTACCAAAGGACCGCTACTATCTGTATCGCTCACAGTGGAACAAAGAAAGCCACACCTTGCACTTGCTGCCGCATTGGACATGGCCGGGACGTGAGGGAGAGACAATACCCGTGTTCTGCTATACAGACGCTCCAGAGGCAGAGCTTTTCGTAAATGGAAAGTCTCAGGGACGCATTAAGAAGCAGCATGCGACAATGAACGACAAGCCTGAGGCTCGTGCAAAGAGATACCGTCTGATGTGGAACGACGTGAGATATGAGCCTGGTGAGCTGAAAGTCGTTGCATACGACGAGAAAGGCGCAAGAGTAGGCGAGACCGCTGTGCGCACTGCTGGCAAGGCAACAGCCATAAATCTTGACGCTGACAAAACCATACTTTGTGCAGACGGAGAAGACCTTGCATATATCACCGTCTCGCTTACTGACAACAACGGTACAGAGCTTCCAACAGCATCTGACGACATTGAGGTCTGTGTATCGGGCGCAGCATCGTTCCGTGGCATCTGCAATGGCGATGCGACATCGCTTGAGATTTTTACCAAGCCAAAGATGAAACTGTTCAACGGTAAGCTTGTCGTAACGGTACAGGCTTCTGCTAATGAGGGAGATGCTGTTGTTACTGTCACAGACAAGAGTAACAAGAAGATTGCTCCTGCAAATATAATATTGAAGGTAAGAAAGTAATATTTGTCTCCTACAGACAATATGGTTTGAGCCATCAAAATTTATTATATACAGAAAATCCCTGCAAGTTTAAACTTGTAGGGATTTTTTAATATTATAAGTCGCTTGCTTAAAACATTCTGCAAGGTTAGATTTTCTTCTTTAGAACAGGCTCGCATGTAACATTTACACCAAGCTTCTTGAATATTTTACGGTCAACTTCGCTCAACATAACGGTGCAGTGCACCTGGCATCCTCTAAGTTTAGGGAGCTGGGCCAACGCCAGACGGCAGTTATCGTCATCTTTTGAAAGAACAGACAGAGCAACAAGAACCTCATCGGTATGCAGGCGTGGGTTGCGGCCTCCGAGATAGTTGATTTTTGTGAACTGTATTGGCTCAATCATAGACTGCGGTATGAGCTTGCGCTCATGGTCGATACCAGCAAGATGTTTAGTCACGTTAAGCAACAATGCTGCGCTACATCCGAGCAGAAGACTTGAATGGGCTGTGATTATTGTACCGTCTTCAAGCTCAATGGCAGATGATGTATGTCCAGTGCGCTTATAGCATTCCTTTGCCGCAGTTGTCGTCCGGCGGTAGGCGGTTGTTATCTTTGCCTGATTAAAAAGCATCTGTATCTTTCCAATCTCCTGTTCATTGCAAGCACCATTTGCCAGTTTATTGGTGGCGTCGTAGTAGCGGCGGATAATTTCATTCTTAGATGCCTCGCAGCAAACTTCATCGTCACTTATGCAGAAACCCACCATGTTGACTCCCATATCAGTTGGCGATTTATATGGGTTAGATCCATATATGCCTTCGAACAACGCATTGAGGACTGGAAAAATCTCTATGTCGCGGTTGTAGTTGATGGCTGTTTTGCCGTATGCCTCAAGATGGAATGGGTCTATCATGTTTACATCGTTAAGGTCGGCAGTGGCAGCCTCGTATGCTATGTTAACGGGATGTTTAAGCGGAAGATTCCATACTGGGAATGTCTCAAATTTCGCATATCCGGCTCTTACGCCGTGCTTATTCTCATTATATAGTTGACTGAGGCAAACAGCCATTTTACCGCTTCCCGGACCAGGTGCCGTAACAATGACAAGAGGACGTGATGTTTTGACATAGTCGTTCTTGCCGAAGCCTTCCTCTGATGCTATCAATTCCACGTTATGTGGATAGCCCTCAATCAGATAATGGCAATATGTGGCAATGCCGTCACGCTCCAAACGCTGTCGGAAAGCCATTGCCGCAGGCTGTCCGTTGTAGTGTGTGATTACAACAGAGCCTACCATGAAGCCAAGATTTAGGAATTCACTACGAAGTCTTAAAACATCCTCGTCGTATGTGATGCCAAGGTCGGCACGTTTCTTGTTTTTCTCGATATCGGCAGCGCTGATAACAATGACAATCTCGATACTGTCGCTGATTTTCTGGAACATCCGCAATTTGCTGTCGGGCTGGAACCCCGGAAGAACACGGCTTGCATGATGGTCGTCGAAAAGTTTTCCTCCAAGCTCAAGATAAAGTTTGCCGTCAAACTGCGATATACGCTCTTTGATGTGCTCTGACTGAATAGTCTGATACTTGTTGTTGTCAAATCCAATTTTCATAATACCTGCAAAGTTACTACTTTTTACTTATTTATGAAACATCAAAAACTAAAATACCTATTTATTATTAATATACGCCATTGCTCTTTGTTCTGTTTGGAGAGCGAGATGCGTCTACATATTGAAATATTCCTCTAATTCTTGTTCTGCCGAACCATTTGCATTTGGGAGGTCTTTTATGATGACACCTTGTTCGAGCAATGCTATCCGGCTGCTGATGTCAACGGTGTGTTGAAGGTTGTGGCTCGATACGAGAATTGTTGCGTTAGTTTTGGCATTATAGTCGACAAGGAGTTTTTTCAATGTGTTCTGACTGCTTGGGAGGAAGTTGAACGGCTCATCGAGAATGAGCAACTGTGGCTTGTTGATGAGTGCTGATATGATACCAATCTTCTGCTTGTTGCCTGCGCTATAGTCACGTATCAGTTTCTTTTGTCCCAATATCTCACCCGACATTAGCATTTCGTATTCTGCAAGCCTCTCATCAAGAGTTTCTCTATCGACATCATTGACTTTTGCAATGAAAGCAAAATATTCCTCAGGGGTAAGGAAGTCTATCAAGAAACTGTCATCGATAAATGCGCCTGTCGACAATTTCCAATCCTCGCAACTTGCAGGATCCATGCCGTCTATACTCACACAGCCTTCATCAGCCTTCAGTAGGTCGAGCACAAGGCGGAACAATGTCGTTTTTCCAGCTCCATTATTGCCGACAAGTCCTAAGATATCACCACTATTGACTATAAAAGACTGAATATCTACAGCAGTCTTCTCGCCGAAACATTTCTTAAGATTATTGAGGGATAAATACATGAGTTATTATTGTATTATTAAAAGTTATCAATAAAACAAAGAGTCGGAGTGTTACAAAAAGACACTCCAACTCCTTATATGTATGTAAAATATTATTAAAGTCCTCTGCCGTGGCAGTTCTTGAATTTCTTGCCTGAACCACATGGACACGGGTCGTTAGGACGCGGCATCTTGTCTCTGACAATTGGCTGTGGACGTCTTATCTGGCCGCCGCGAGTGTCTGTGGATGCGGCCTTGCGCTGTGCCTCGGCACTTTCGTCAAGGTTCTGTTTTGACTCTACATACTGCTGCTGTTGGCGAACCTCAGGTCTTGCCTCCTGTACGTGTTCCTGCTGTATCTCTGGTATCTGACCGCGCATGAGCACACTTGCTGTTCGGTTGTTCATATCGTTAATCATATCGTCCCAGAGCTTTGCACTTTCAAGTTTGAAGATAAGCAGTGGATCTTTCTGCTCGTATGATGCGTTTTGAACACTATGACGCAGCTCATCAAGCTGGCGGAGATTCTCTTTCCAGTTGTCGTCGATGATATGCAGAAGTACGTTCTTCTCGAACTCTTTAACAATATTCTTTGCTTCTGTATCGTATGCCTCCTTTAGATTGCAGCGGAGCTGAATGATATGGCGGCCGTCTGTAATTGGCACCATAATATATTCAAACTGCTGTCCCTGATTTTCGTAAACGTCTTTAATGACAGGGTAGGCCACAGACTGTATGCGGTCTGTCTTGCGCTTGAAAGCAGCCATTGCAGCCTGGAAAGCTTTCTCTTCAAGATCAGCCTTAGACGTTTCTATAAATTCTTTCTCTGTAAAAGGAACCTCCATAGCCAATACTTTCAGGAAGTCTTCCTTGGCACCTACAAAGTCGTTGTTCTCGATGATAGATACGCAACGGTCCCAAATTATGTTGGCGATATCCATTCCGATACGCTCACCCATAAGAGCATGACGGCGCTTCTCGTAAATTACACTACGCTGTTTGTTCATAACGTCATCATACTCAAGAAGATGCTTACGAATTCCGAAGTTGTTCTCCTCGACTTTCTTCTGTGCGCGCTCAATGCTGTTTGATATCATAGGGCTTTCAATACGCTCGCCCTCCTCAAAACCAAGACGGTCCATGACTTTTGCAATGCGCTCGGCGGCAAAAAGTCGCATAAGTTTGTCTTCGAGCGACACATAGAATACTGAAGAGCCAGGGTCACCTTGACGTCCTGCACGACCACGAAGCTGTCGGTCTACACGGCGGCTCTCATGACGCTCTGTACCAATAATCGCCAAACCACCTGCAGCCTTAACCTCTGGTGAGAGCTTGATGTCGGTACCACGACCAGCCATATTTGTTGCAATTGTCACGGCACCAAGTAATCTTTCTTCAGAATGAACCATAGACTCAGCAGAGCCTTCTGGTAATTTATTTTTTTCATCATTGTCAATAAGGTTTTGCTGATACCTTATTGCAGACGGCTTGTCGCTGAAAGTCTTACCATCTGAGGCAATCCAAACAATACCATTTGTGCTCTGTCCGGCAAGTGCAACGATGTCAGCCTCTTTCTGGTGAAGTTTTGCATTAAGTACCTGATGAGGAATTTTACGCATAGAGAGCATCTTTGAGAGCAACTCTGATATCTCTACAGAGGTGGTACCCACAAGGGTAGGGCGACCGCAGTTTCGCATGTCCATTATCTCATCGATAACCGCACTGTATTTCTCACGTGCGGTTTTATACACACGGTCATCCATATCGTTACGTGCAATAGGACGGTTGGTAGGAATTTCTACAACATCAAGTTTGTATATATCCCAGAATTCGCCCGCCTCAGTGCTTGCCGTACCTGTCATACCCGACAGCTTGTGGTACATGCGGAAATAGTTTTGAAGAGTAATGGTCGCAAATGTCTGTGTGGCAGCCTCTACACGTACATGCTCCTTTGCCTCTATAGCCTGGTGCAGTCCGTCGCTCCAACGGCGGCCCTCCATAATACGGCCAGTTTGCTCGTCAACAATCTTAACCTCACCGTCCATAACAACATACTCATCGTCTTTGTTGAACATTGTGTAAGCCTTGAGTAACTGCTGAAGTGTGTGAACGCGTTCGCTCTGTACGCCATAATATGCCAGCAGCTCATCTTTTTTGTTCAGACGCTCCTCGTCTGAAAGTCCAGTCTGGCTCTCAAGCTCAGACATCTGAGTTGTGATGTCTGGCAATACAAAGAGATTTTTATCGTTAACCTGATTGGCAAGCCAGTCGGTACCCTTGTCTGTAAGGTCGCATGACTTCTGTTTCTCATCAACAACAAAGTACAATGGCTCAACAGCCTCCGGCATACGGCGGTTGTTGTTCTCCATGTATATCTCCTCGGTCTTGAGCATGCCAGCCTTGATTCCCTCTTCAGAAAGGAATTTGATGAGTGGCTTGTTCTTTGGCAAACACTTATATGAGCGATATAAAGCCAGGAAACCTTCGTCAAGAAGTTTCTGGTCGTTGTTCTTCTGACCTTCTGATATCTTCTGACGCGCATCGGCAAGGAATTCAGAGGCCAGCCTTCTCTGCACTTCGTACAGACGCTCTACAAGTGGTTGGAACTGTTCGAACATCTGCACCTCGCCTTTGGGAATAGGACCAGAGATGATAAGCGGAGTACGGGCATCGTCAATGAGCACAGAGTCTACCTCGTCGACAATTGCGTAGTTGTGGCGACGCTGCACAAGATCTGTTGGTGACATAGCCATGTTGTCGCGCAGATAGTCAAAACCAAACTCATTGTTGGTGCCGAAAGTAATATCAGCCTTGTAAGCCTTACGGCGCTCTGGTGAGTTAGGACGATGCTTGTCAATGCAGTCCACGGACAATCCATGGAACATATAGAGAGGTCCCATCCACTCCGAGTCACGCTTTGCAAGGTAGTCGTTTACAGTTACGACATGTACGCCGTTGCCTGTGAGGGCATTGAGGAATACAGGCAAAGTCGCAACAAGAGTCTTACCTTCACCGGTAGCCATCTCGGCTATCTTGCCCTGATGCAGAACGATACCGCCAAAGAGCTGTACATCGTAGTGTATCATTTCCCATTTCAGGTCGTTGCCGCCTGCAGTCCAGTGGTTGTGATATATTGCATTGTCGCCATCTATGGTAACAAAGTCGTTCTTTGGGTTGGCAGCAAGCTCACGGTCAAAGTCCGTTGCTGTGACAATAGTTTCCTCGTTTTCTGCGAAACGGCGGGCTGTATCTTTAACTATGCAGAAGGCGACTGGCATAACCTCACCAAGAGCCTTCTCATAAATTTCAAGAGCTTCTTTGTCGAGTTTGTCTATCTTGTTGAAGATCTCCTCACGCTCGTCAATAGGTGTGTCCTCAATTGTTGCTTTGAGCTCTTCAATCTGTGCCCTCTGCTCTTTCGCTGAGTCTTGGACGTAAGCTTGAATTTCCTTTGTTTTTGCTCTCAGTTCATCATTGCTGAGTTTCTGGATATCAGGATATACAGCCTTTACTTTCTCTACAAGTGGCTGTATGAGTTTCATGTCTCGGCTTGACTTGTCGGCGAACAATGACTTTAAAAATTTGTTGAAGTTCATTATTTTGTTTATTTTTTTATTTCTATTATTTATTGAACAATGCGAATGTACTGGCACATCAGAAATACTGCTTTTAACAGGTGTATAAAGCAGTATTTTGGCATAACCTATGCAAGTTTCGCATAATTCCCGTGCAAATTTACAAATAATTATCGGTAAAAAGCACTCTTATTAGAATAATTCTCGGTATAATTGCAACAAAATGTAGTGCCTGTTCAAAATAAAGGTGCAGAGGAACATGCGTTAGGTGCCCTTATTCTGATACTTTTGGCTATGGTAGGAGCTATACGGTCTACCGTAACTTGTGTGTTTATTCGTTCTGGTTTTATTCCTGCCCCATAAAAAATAATAGGGAAGGGGACATAACCAGCACGGCTTGTAAATGTTTCTTGTGTATCTTCGTTAAGCAGCTTCCATCCTGGTGTGACTTCAATTATAATATCGCCACACAGAGTAGGATTGAAACCGTTTCTGATTTTCAAAATGTCGTTGTTGCCGGCAAGCAGGCGCTCAGATGTATATACATCGCTGACACCGGAGCTAAGTACGAGAAATTCTTTTGACCTGTCAAGAATTTCCGACATGCTTACACGCTTCTGCTCGATGAGCTTATGGTTCAGATATATCTGATTTTGATGGCACGCCTCGGCATAAGTTCCCTGTCCGTAGATTGCGCTGAGATACATGTTCAACAAGTTCGCAGTGCGGTTGATGTAGAATGTGCCAGTAGGTATTCGGTAGCGGGTTAGGTCGGTGACGTTCTCCTCTACGTAACCAGTGCTTGTAATTACGAAAAGTGCATGGCCTGCTCCAACTTCTTTTTCCACGTTCTCTATGAGACGCACCACAGTTTTGTCGAGTTGCA